>Ga0326597_10000034_pt1 | contig 214945 bp, 166 predicted proteins | sample RVTome_12_FD_203789 | JGI IMG/M metagenome (GOLD analysis project Ga0326597, IMG submission 203789) | Soil microbial communities from uranium-contaminated site in the Upper Colorado River Basin, Wyoming, United States - RVT100D185 | ecosystem: Environmental > Terrestrial > Soil > Contaminated...
CCATCGAGGTCTCGGATGAGCAAATGGAGAGCATGAAGATCCGCCGCTCGTCCTTTCACGGGGAATGGAACTACACGATTCTTCCGAGGTGAGCAGATTGATCGTTTATTTGTTTACTGGCCCTTAGCCGCAAGAAGCACGATCTGCGCGCGTTCCGCTTGCCGTTTCGGTACGCTTCGGCTTCGAGCCCAGATCTGCAACGTCTTCCGTTCGGCCGTGGTCAACTTGATTTCGATGGCTATTCGCATGGGCGTTTCCCTCCGAGAGGATATACGGAGAGAAGCCCAAGAACAGCAAAAGAATATGCCTATTATTTAGGCATCAGACCACTAGCGGTCGTCATCCTTGTCGGCGCACCGGCAGCTTGCCGAGCGCCCGGGATTGGTGGGGCACAGGCACTGCTTGGTCGGCTCCTCGGCGCAGTAGCAGCCTCGATCCACCGGATCCAGGGGGCCCTTGCCCAGGCTCCTGCAGCCGAGAGCCAGGGACATGAGGGCGAGAAAGACCAACGCCTTCGTGCTCCGTCGTCGAGTCATGAGCTTCCTCTCTCTTGAAATGGTTCCAGGCCACGGAGCTCCCTCGCCATGGCACCCAGAAGGACGTCGAGCTCCTGGCTTGCTTGTCGGTAGGAGTCGGTGACTTCAGAAGGCTTCAGGGCCTCGAACATCTGCCCCACCTGGGATTCGAGGGTCCGGGTGCTCAGCAGCACACTCTCCGAGGTGAAGAAGAGGGGAGCTTCGGCCAGCAGTGACGAGGGGTTGGTGGCCGAGAAGAACTTTTCCACCAGTGAATCATAGAAGGCGCGGGTCTGCCCATGGTCCCGTCCATCGTCATAGTCCTTGTCCTTGTTCCTGGGATCTGCCAGCCAGCACGATCGCTTCTCCATGGCATAGACCAGGTAGATCGCCTCCGGGAACTCCTCGGCCATCTTGACCATGACCGCGGCCATTCGATCGAATCGCTTGATGGAGTACTGGAGCTGTCGATCGTGGCCAGCGGCGAGATGTTGAACCAGGAGAGTGATCGCGGTCACGAAGAGTCCGCCCAGGAAGGTGATGATGAAGGGTGAGTTCAGAAAACCGGCCTTTCCGGGGCCCTTCTCGCCAGAGGCCAGCTCCTCGCGCAGGGTATCGAGGATGGCTCTGGTGCATTCCACGCAGGCGAGCGCGGCCGAATTCTTCTCCTGGGCACACATGATGAATCCCGTCCTTTGCTTGCGCGTGGCTGCGAATCACATCCCCGGATAGCTGGCCCTGCTCGCGTCGCGCATGTGTATCGCCCCGTCAAGCTTCTCCGCGAACTCCTCTGCTGACCAGCGATCGCGGCCGACCCCGGGTGTCGGGTCGCACACCTCGACCTTGTGAACGATGGCGAGCGAGGGTGCACCGGGTCGGCTTTGCCAGGAGATGGTCATTCCGGTCAGGACGACGGCGTGGCCGATGTCCTCTCCGGTGTCGATGGCCAGGATCACGGGCCATCCGTCGGCGAGGTCGATGGCCATCAACGCGGAATCGCCGCTGTCGTAGTGCACATGGGTCCAATCACCGGCGAGAGCGCGCATGATCTCGAGTCCGGTCCCGGGGCTCGCCTGGTCGGGAGAGGCATCACCCTTGATCTTCCGTATGATCTCCTTTTGGGTCGTATCGTGGCCGAGGAAGTCGAGAACCATCTCGGCGCATGCCGCCCAGCAGGAGTAGTCCGTGTCCTGCTCGGCGACGGGGAAACTGTCCAGGCTGACCTTGTACAGGTTGCGGTCGAGCTGCTCCACGTCGGACCGAGACATTCCCGAGTGATACCAGTTTGAGGGTGTGTCCTCGATACCGGGAAAGGCATCCGCGGTGGGCGTAGATTTCGGGTGGATCCAGCCGCTCATGAATCCGGCACAGCCGACGAGGAGCAGAGGAAGGAGTGCTGTAGCGACGAGGGATCGACGGGCCATCGGGACTATCTTCCTGATGATGAAGAGACAATTGCTGTCCGTTCTGGCCCTTGAACGCGGGATTGTACCAGAGTGCTCGGAGGGGAGATAAGGGGGTAGGGACAAGAAATGGGGCGGGAGTCGCCGCAATGGACTCTCCCGCCCCGATGAATCGAGTCGAGCTGCAAGAAGCCTCAGTTGGCCGGGATCATCTTCGCCGCGCTGGCGATGCCCGGGATCTGATCGGCGCCGGTCACGATCTGGAGGGTCGACCCCTCGAAGTCGTCACCCACGGGCTCGAAGCGGCCGCCCAGGTGCTGGGCCAGGAACGCCTCGGCCACGGCATTGAACGAGCCCGAGTTCTGGGGCCGGCGGAATCCGTGCCCCTCGTCGGGGTAGAGGACGTAGGTCACGGGGATGTGCTTCTTCTGCATGGCCGCCACGATCTGGTCGGCCTCGCTCTGCTTCACGCGGGGATCATTGGCGCCCTGTCCGATGAGGAGGGGCTTCTTGATCCTGTCCACCCGGGTGAGAGGCGACCGCGAGGCGAGGAGAGCGCGCCCGTCGTCGGTGCGGTGGTCGCCGACACGCTTGGTGAAGACCTCGAGGATGGGGCCCCAGTACGGGGGGATCGTCTCGAGGAGGGTGACCAGATTCGAGGGGCCGACGATGTCGACGCCACAGGCGAAGGTGTCGGGCGTGAAGGTGAGACCGACGAGGGTTGCGTAGCCGCCGTAGCTGCCACCCATGATGCCGACCTTCTTCTCGTCGGCGATGCCCTGCTTGATCGACCAGCTCACCGCGTCGATGAGGTCGTCATGCATCTTGGCCGCCCACTCGAAGTTTCCGGCGTTGAGGAATCCCTTGCCGAAGCCCGTCGAGCCGCGGTAGTTGACCGACAGCACGGCATAGCCACGGTTGGCGAGCCACTGGTGGTAGGGGTGGTAGCCCCAGGAATCGCGAGCCCACGGTCCGCCGTGGACGAAGAGCACCATGGGCACGGGGGAATCCGGCTTCATGGAGCCCTTGGCGTGGCTGCCCGGAGGGAGGGTCAGATAGGAGACGAGCTCGAGGCCATCCCGGGCCCTGATCTTGACCGGATGCATGGAAGCGAGAGGGAGATTCTCGAGGTCGGTCTGGTTCGTGAACAGGAAGTCGAGGTCACTCCGGGTCCGATCGAAGTGGTAATAGCGGGTCGGGCTGGTGTCGGAGTAGAAGGCCACCACCCAGTGGGCGTTGTCCTGGGTCTGGGAGACGACGCTGAACTCGGCGCCCGAGGCCTTGCTGCGCAGGAAGGCGAAGTCCTTCTCGGTCACCGGGTCGAGCACCTTCCAGGTCCGCTTCTCGTAGTTGTTGGCCACCGCGAGAATGGTCTTGTCGGTGGGGTGGGCGAGGACGCCGCCCACGTCGGAGCGCGGGTCGGCATGGACGATGCGGCTCTTGCCGGTGGTCAGATCCCAGGCCATGAGGGCCGCCGTGTCGCGTCCGCGGCTGTCGATCATGTAGAGGACCTTACCCGTCTTGTCGAAGCCGGCGGGCGAGGTGGTGAGGCTGTCTTCGGCCCCGATCTTGGCGATGCTCGACCAGGCGTCGCTTTTTCGCTCGAAGATCTCGTTCCCGCCGTCGGGAGTGAAGCGCACGGCGAGGCGAAGGGTGAAGTCGTCGTCGGTGGTGAAGCCGGCGTAGCCGTCGTCGTTCTGGAAGAAGAGGGTCTTCTCGCCGGTGACGAAGTTCACGCGCCAGAGGTCGTGGTGGGCCGGGTCGCGGTCGTTGAGGCCGACCAGGATCTCGGTCGGGAAGTCGGGGCTCGTCTGCTGGATGCGGGCCTGCACGCCTTCTTGCGGGGTCAAGTCGAGGGTCTTGCCCGTGTCGACGTTGATGCTATGGAGCCGCCAGTTCTCGTCGCCGTTGAGGTCCTGCAGGTAGACGATGTGCTTGTTGGTGTGGGTCCAGGAGTAGTTGGTGATGCCGCGACCCGTGTCGTGGGTCAGGGCCTTGGCCTTGCCGGGAGCCTCGGGCGAGCCGACCCAGAGGTTGAGCACGCCGCCCACCGGAGCCACGAAGGCGAGGTGGGTGCCGTCGGGGCTCAGATCGGGGTTGACGCGATCGGGGTTGCCGAAGAATGTGTCGCGCGGGATGAGATCGGGGGTGGCTCCCCTCTTCACGGCGGTGGCGGTCGAGGCCATCTCGCTCTTGGAGCTGTCCAGGAGCTGGCAGCTCGCGAGAAGTGCCGAGCTGGCGATGAGCGTGATCAGGAGCTTGCGTGGAATCACTGCGGGTCCTCCAGGGGGTTTTGGTTCGCCGGATCTCTCTCGCCGGTCGGTAGGGTTTATCATTCCCGGTCCGTACGGGGAGCCAGAAATGGTCCCGAATGGTCTCCTATACGTCCCTCAGTGGCTGGTGGTTCCGGGGTCGAGAAGGATCTCGAGGACTCCCGAGGTGCCGGCGCGGGAGAAGGCGCGGGCCCCGTCAGCGAGGGGGAGGGAGCGTGATCTCCTCCGCGAAGCCTCCTTTTCGGTCAAGGATGCCGAGCACGGTGCGCTCGGGACAGTGGCGGCCGTCTCCCCCCGCGCAGGCAGAGCACCTTCCGCAGGCGGCGGCGGCGGTGGGTGGGGGAGTCACGGGGGTTGGCGAGGGGCTCGTTCGACACAGAGGACACAGAGTGAAGAGGGAGAGCACAGAGAAGGGAGCCGCGGCAACCGAAGCGATTGCCGCTGCAGGATGAGTGCTTTGGATCAAGGACCCGTCGAGGCGCGGCCGCTTCGGCCGGGACTCGTTCTTTTCTTCCTCCTCTTTTCTCTGTGTTCTCTCTTCTCTTCTCTCCGTGATCTCTGTGTCCATCCTCACCCGATCCATCACCAAGCCCCTCGGTGGATGACAGCACAGCTTTCCCTGGCACCACGAGCTATGCTCCCGGCCATGTCGACCCTTCTCCTCATCCCGACCCGCGGCGAGGCGGCGCACCTCCTGCGCCGTGCGCCAGATCTCGCGCGCCGGGCTCGCCTGGAGATCTGCGGCTTCGGCCCCGTGGTGGCGGCGGCACGGACGGCGCAGCTTCTCGCCGACGAGACCATCGATCGGGTCATCCTCGCGGGGATCGCCGGGACCTATGACCACGAACGACACCCGGTGGGCAGCGTCCTCGAAGCGGGGTCCGTGGCCCTGGATGGAGTGGGGGCGGGAGAGGGCGATTCTTTCCTCTCCGCGCAGGATCTCGGGTTCCTGCTCTTCGAGGGGGAGAGAGACGACGGCCTGTCGCGGGTCGAGGGAGTCCTTTCCCTCCCGGCGCCGTCCGGGGGGGGGCTCCTTCTCACCGTCTGTTCGAGCACGGCGGCCGAGGCTCAGCTCGCGCGCCGCCGGGCACTCCATCCGGAAGCGGCGATGGAAGACATGGAAGGCTACGGCGTCGCGGTGGCCTGCCGATTCCGGAAAATACAGCTCCGGATCCTTCGCGGAATCTCCAACAGGGCGGGCGACCGGGATCGTACCCGCTGGGAGATCGAGGGGGCACTGGGGGCGGTGGCGGAGAGGACCGAGGAGATCCTTTCCGCGAATCCCTGACGGCGCTGGCCGGGTTCGGGAGAACCTCCACGGGGGATGGCCTCTTGCTCTTCCTCACCCGTTGGCGGTAAGATCCTGGCTCGTCCCCGGCGGGCTTTCGGGAGGATTTCTGCCATGGCCAGAAGCTTCCTTCTTCTCGGAGTGCTCACACTCTTCGGGAGCGGAACGTACGCGGCCGAGCGGCCGGAGAACATCCTGCTCGTGCTCGGAGACGATGTCGACGTGGACTGGCTTCCCTGGTCGGCACCGATCAACACCCACACGCCCACCCTGAAGAGGCTCGCCGGGATCGGCACCCGTTTCGACAACGTGTGGGGCTCGAACCGGTGCGCTCCGTCGCTCGCCTCCATCCTTACCGGTCGGCGTCCCCACGAGCATGGCCAGACCACCAACGATGCCAGCTTCGTGGATCTCTCCACCAGCTTCGGACACAGGCTCTCGGCCCGGGGCTATCGATCGATGGTGGCGGGAAAGTGGTGGTGGGACGATCCGATTCATCACGGCTTTCAGGACCGATTCGACTGGCAGCAGCCGTGGAGCCAGCTTGCGCGGCCCGAGCAGGGACCCGTCTTCGCGTTCCTGGCCGACGTCGCGGCCTCGGGCCAGCCGTTCTTTCTGTGGTGGGCCCCCAAGCTACCCCACGAGCCGCACGATGCGGGGAGCGGCTTCCTCTCGCTCTTTCCCCCGGAGTCGATCCCGATCCCTGATTTCGTTCCGCAGCAGGGAAGGGCCAACTGGCGCCATCGGCAGAGGCAGTATCTCGCCAGCCAGGCTCGCTTCGACTTCGAGCTCCGCCGTCTCGGCCGGGAGATCCGGCGCCTCGGCCTCGACGAGAACCTGCGCGTGATCTTCTGCGTGGACAACGGATGGACCGTCGAGCTTCCCTCCAAGGGATCATGGTTCGAGAGGGGGATTCGCTGTCCGGTGGTGGTCGCTGGCAAGGCGTGGCCGAAGGGAGGGGTAGACGAGCGACTCCTCTTGCTCGAGGACCTCCACACCCTCATCACGCAGGAGACCCTGCCCGAGCGATCGACCCTGGCCCGGATCGTCTATGCGGGTAGTACGCTGGGCGACCTCGCCTCCGATGCCATGGCCGTGGTGTCGAGAGATTCCCCGGGAAGGAAGCTCGCCTGGTTTCCCAACGACGTGCTTGCCGCCGACAGCGCCCGGTGGAGGGTGTCCCATGGCCCCTACTCGCCCTTTCCCGAGAGGATGGCGGGGCGACTCGACCTCCACGATCTACTGGACGATCCCCTCGAGCAATCCCCGATTCCGGGCAGCCCCGACGATCCCCTCTATTCGCTGATCGCCGAGTTGTGGCAACAGGCGACGGGAGGCTGACCGCAGGGCGCCTGGCCGACCACCCTCACGGCGGGCCGATCTTCACGATCACCGGCTCGTCCTCGACGCCTAGAGAATGCTCCTCGAGGACGTTGCCCTCCGCGTCTGTGACCACGAGGCGGTGTTCTCCGGGAGCGACCGAGATGGCCCACGGCTGCGAGTTCCAGAACGGAGAGCGGAGGATGCGGAGGCCGCTTGCTGCGTAGAGCGCGATGCGGAGGGAACGCCAGCTCTCGTCGGGCGGATGGAGGACGATCTTCCTGTGGGGGACGGCTCGGATGACGACGTCGGACGCGGGTCCGGCCGAGGTGTCGACGAGCGCGGGGTGGCAGGCCAGCCCCTGGTGCGACCACGAGACGTGAAGAACGTGGCGGGTGGGGGCCACGTCGCGGATCCAGAACGAGCCGCTGGCGTCCGGGTAGACGTTGCGACGGGTTCCGGGATCCGGGTCCCCGGTACCGGGCAGGAGCTCGAAGCAGGTCAGGATCGGCGTGTCGTCCTCGCCTTGGGGCAGGATCACTCGCCCCTCGATGGAGAGTCGCCGGTCGACGAGGATCTGTCCGAGATCGGTGGTCTGGCCCGCGCCGATCACGACCTCCAGGGTGCGGCCTTCCGTGCGGGCCGAGAGGATGGTGAGGCGGTAGGCGCCGGGGGCGAGGGGGGCGACGTGCACCTGCCCGTGCGCGTCGGCTCGCCGACGACCGGGTTGGCTCGAGGTTCGCGTCGAGAGATCCACCTCCATGAACGCACACGGGCTCAGAGTCTCGGCATCGAGGAGGGCAAGACGCAGCGCGCCGCACCTCTCGACGAGATCGGCCGGCTCGTACACGAAGGTCACCTCCCCCCCGGGCTCGTCGATCCTCCTGGTCTCGATGACCCCCTGGTAGACGACGAGGCTCACGTACCAGGGAGGGGGCCCGTCGAGGAGCAGAGTTCCCAGCTCGCCGGGCATGGGAGCCTCGACGCGTCCATACCAGAGCTGGCCGGTTCCGTAGGCGTTGTTGCCGCCGGCGAAGTCGAGAACGAGGTCCTCCGGAGGCCGCGGGGTGGCAATGGCCGTGGGCCAGAACCGACTGGCCGGATGGTGCGGATCGCGGCGATTGGCGTCGCTGTAGGGAACTCCGGACGGGGTGACGACCCGCACGCGCACGCGGGCCCTCTCGTCCAGGATGAAGTCGACCCGGACGGGAGGAGAGCCGGGATGGAGCTCGATCTCCACCCGGTCGAGCTCGTATCCGACGGCCAGGGCCTGTCCTTGCCAGGGTCCCGGGGTAAGACCGGTGAACGAGTAGGACCCGTTTCCGTCGATGCCACCGTGGACCCGTTCTCCGACGGCATCGGTGAAGACCACGGACACGTCCTGTCCGGTGTAACGAGCTCCACAGGGTCCGAGAACCCGACCATGGACGATCAGGCCCACGGGATCGTCGGTCGCCGCCATGGTCCCCGGGAGATTCTCTCCGGGGCGGGACTCGGCCTCGGACACGCGCTCTTCCGGAATCGTCTCGGCCACGCGTGCCCTTGGCTCGGGTTCGACCCCCTCCTTTGCCCGGGGTGAGGTCGAGGTCGAGAGCTCCGGACGGGACGTCTGCCGATCCGTCACCTTCGTACTTGCGGGCCACAGGATCCACAGGAGTCCCGGCAGCGTCCCGGCCAGGAAGAGCAGAACGGAGAGCCAGGTCCGGCGAGTGGCCTTGCCCGTCACTTGCTCCCCTCCGCGTCGAGCCTCAGATGCACCGGATGCTGCTTCAGAACGAAGGTTCGGCGTCGCAGCACCGTCTCGTCCTCGTGGAGGCGGAGCTCGTAACTTCCCTGCGGAAGCCGGAGCGTCGTCGTGCGCCCCGGCCTGGCCACGGTGACCCAGAAGGGGACGCCGTTCTCGTTGGCCAGGACGACCCAGTGAGGAAGCTCCGCTCCCTCGCTCGTGGTGATGGAGAGATCCTGGAGGGGCGGAATGCGCAGGTCGCCCAGCTTCATCTCCTCGCCCTGGACCGCGATCTGCGTGTGCAGAACGCTGGAGCCTTCCTCGACCGAGAGGACCAGGCTCCCCTCGGGGGCGAGGTGCCGGAAGCCGCCATCGCGCTGGAGGCGGGCCACCGTCCTTCGGCGCAGGTCGTGGGGACCCGCCCGGGGATCCGCTTCGTCGATCCGCACTTGCCCCTGAGCAGGTTCCCCATCATGGTGCAGGATGCGTCCTTCGATGGTGGTGAACCGGCCGAGGACGAGGTCGCCCAGATCGGTCGCCTGACCGGGATGGATCCGCACCGAGCGCCGGTAGGGTGCGTGCTCGGACGCGGAGATCACGAGCTCGAAGATGCCAGGAAGGCAGCCTTCGAGATCCAGCCGTCCCGCTTCGTCCGAGGTCGCCTTCCGATAGGTGTCGTGCAGAAGTTCGAGATGAGCAGGCGCGCTCACCGGCCGCCCGTGGATTCCGGACACCACGCGGCACCGGAGCGAGCCGAGCGAAGCCGCGAGATCGTCCCCGGACAGGAAGAACTTCACCGGCAAGGAAGCATCGGTGACCCGGACCGTGGAGAGGACCCTGTTGCGGAGGACGGCGCTCACGTGGACGGGAAGAGGCTGTCGCGGCACGAGGGTGCCGTGGGCGGGAAGACCGGGCGACATCTCGCCGCGGTAGACACCCAGGTGGGTCGGGTAGCCATCCAGGACGTTGGGCAGCAGGGCGTCCGGAGGCTCTCGTGTCGCCACCGCGACCAGGGGAAAGACCCCGGGCCCGACCCGCGCGGACAAGGGTGCGGCCCACTCCTCGCCGTCCGCGGATTCGAAGACGATCTCGAGGAGGGGAGAGCTCGTCAGCGTCACGTCGTGGCGGTGGAGGGGCCGGCTTGAGGACAGCTCGATCTCGTCCGAGTACGACAGGTACTCGTAGTGGTCGAGGCGCAGCTTCACGCGGCCGGGGAGAAGGCCCGCGAAGGAGTAGGCGGCCTTGCCTTCGAGGATGTGCCTCTGCTCGGACGTTTCCTCCCGCTCGAGGAGGACGCCCTGGACCACCACCGGCTCACCGCGGTCATCGCGGATCGCGCCGTAGAGCAGGATGCCCCCGTCCTTCTCGGGCACTGCGCTTTCGGGGGACGCCGCATCGTTCTCCGAGGGCTCTGCGGGCAGTGCCCGCCGGGACTCCGCCTCGATCGTTTCGCGTCGGGCGGAGGAAGGGGGACGATGCACTTCGGCTCGCGGGCTCGCCGACAGGGGACGCGGGGAGTCCGTCGTCGGGGACGGACCTGGATCTCTCTCCACCACCAGGAAAAGAACACCCGACAAGGCGAGCCCGGCCAGGAACGGGAAGAAATGGGCGTTTCCTCGGTCGCCTGTCATCGGAATGCTCCGCGGTGCTCGTCCCTCCAGGTGGCGAGAATACGCCCTCGACCGCCTTTGGATCAAGCTCCCGCCCCCGTTCTCCCTCCGCCGTTGCGCGATCGGCCCCCCTGAACCATAATCGAGGGCCAGGATCGGGATCGAGGACCAGGATCGCCGGATCCCCGCACCACGAAACGACATCCGGAGGACACTCGCCCATGGACTGGGGCATGAAGAATCGAATGGCCGGGATCATCTCCCCCGCGACCGGGAGGTGCGTGATGCTGGCCGTGGACCACGGCTACTTCCAGGGGCCGACCACCGGGCTCGAGCGACCCGGCGAAGTGGTGAAGCCGCTCCTACCCTACGCCGACTCCCTCATGCTCACCCGGGGAGTCCTGCGCAATTGCATCGACCCGGGCACCCGCATCCCCATCGTGCTCCGGGTCTCGGGCGGTACCAGCATCCTCAAGGACGACCTCTCCGACGAGGAGATCACCGTCTCGGTCGAGGAGGCGCTACGGCTCAACGCCTCCGCCATGGCGCTCTCGATCTTCGTGGGCTCGGCGAACGAGAGGCAGACCCTGACCTCGTTCTCGCGCCTCTGCGACGATGGCCAGAAGTACGGCATCCCCGTGCTGGCCGTGACGGCGGTGGGAAAGGACATGGTGCGGGACGCCCGCTACCTCGGGCTCGCCACCCGCATCGCCGCCGAGCTCGGGGCCCAGGTGGTCAAGACCTACTACTGCGAGGGGTTCGAGAAGATCGTCAACGGCTGCCCCGCGCCCGTGGTCATTGCCGGAGGCAAGAAGATCCCCGAGCGCGAGGCGCTGACGCTCGCCTATTCGGCGGTGAGCGACGGGGCAGTCGGTGTCGACATGGGCCGGAACATCTTCCAGTCGAAGTGGCCCACGGCCATGATCCAGTGCGTCCGCTCCATCGTCCACGACGGCAAGACCGACGCCGAGGCCTGGGACCGGCTCAACGACATGACCAAGGGCAAGGTGGCCGCCGCCACGTCCTGAGGAGTCAGAAGACACCATGTCTCTCTTCGCGTTCATCGGGTTCGACGGCGCCGAGGGAGCCGAGCGCCGCTCGGCCCATCGCAAGGCCCACCTCGAGCACCTCGACCGTCTCGAGGCCGCGGGCCGCATCGCCTTCGCGGGCCCGCTGCGCAACGATACCGACGACGCGTCGGTGGGGGCGGTGATCCTCTTCGAGGCCGCCGACCTCCTGTCCGCACGCGCGCTCGTGGAGTCCGATCCCTACGTCGTGGGTGGTGTCTTCGCCACCGTCAGGGTGACGCCGTTCCGGAAGGCCTATCCACGTTCCTGAGTCGTTTCGCGATCGATCGGGTGAAGGAGCAGCTCTTCCATGAGGAACAGGTGGTCCGACGAGGACGCCAGGAAAGCCCGAAAGGCCTGGGGCCCGACCCACGGCGAGGAGACGGCACTCCGACTCTACACCGCGCGGCTCCTGGGTGGTGAGAGGACCCTCGTCCTCCATGGCGGGGGCAATGTCTCGGTCAAGACTCGCGCCCGCGAGATCATCGGCGACGAGATCGACGTGATTCGCGTCAAGGGCTCGGGCTCGGACATGGCGTCCCTCACGCCCGAGGGCCTTCCCGCCCTCGACCTGGAGAGGCTGCGGCGGCTGCGCGGCGTCTCCTCCCTGGACGACGCCACCATGCGCAACGAGCTGCGCCGGTGCCTCCTCGTCGCCGATGCGCCCACGCCGTCGGTGGAGACCCTCGTCCACGCGTTCCTTCCCCACCGGTTCGTCGACCACTCCCACTCCGATGCCGTCCTTGCCCTCACCAACCGGATGGACGGCGAAAACCTGGTGCACGAGGCGCTCGGCACCCGGGTGGCGGTGCTTCCCTACGTCTATCCGGGCTTCGAGCTGGCCAAGGCCATGGCCGATTGCCTGGAGGAGCATCCCCTGGTCGAAGGGGTGGTGCTCCTCCATCATGGTCTCTTCACGTTCGGCGAGGATGCGCGGACTGCCTACGAGCGCCACGTCTGCCTCGTGGACGGCTGCGAGAAGCTGCTCCGTCGACGGACCAGGGGAAAGAAGCTTCGCCCCCAGTTCAAGAGCAAGGAGAAGGCGCCGGATCTGGTGGCCCGGGTGGCACCGGTGCTGCGCGGGTTGCTTGCCCGGGAGACGGGCGAGGAGGACAATCCCCATCGTTTGCCCCTTCTCGAATGGCGCGGCGGCAAGGAGATCCTGGAGATCGTGGGAAGCGCCGAGGCCAAGGGACTCCTCACCAGCGGCCCGGTGACCACCGACCATCTGGTGCGGGTGGGAAGGATGCCGGTGCTCGTCGAGGATCCGCCGTGGAGCGACGAGAAGAAGCTGCGCGCGAGCCTGGAGAAGGCCATCGCCGCCCACGAGAAGGCCTACCTGCGCTACGTCGAGAAGGAATCGAAGAGAAAGTCGGTCGACGAGGAGACGCGGGCTCTTTCGCTCCGGAAGAGCCGGCTGCCCCGCGTTGTCTTGCTCCCGGGGGCGGGGATCCTTGCCTTCGGCGAGACGAAAAGAGCCGCCGTCGTCGCCGCCGACATCACCGAGCAGACCCTCCTCGTCAAGAAGGTGGCCATCCTCGCCGGAGCCTTCGGCCCCCTCGACGACCACCACCTCTTCGACATGGAGTTCCGCCCCCTGCAGAGAGTGAAGGTCGCGTCGCGGGATGCGCGGCCTCTCTTCGCGCGGGTGGTGGCCATCAGCGGAGGCGCGGGAGCCATCGGCGCGGCGATCGGGAGAGTGTGCGTGGCTGCGGGCGCCCACGTCGTTCTCTGCGACGTCGACGGCAAGAGACTCGCTCCTGTGGTGGCGGGCCTCGAGGAGGAGCACGGCCCCGGCTCGGCCACCGCGGTCACCATGGACGTGACGAGCGAGGCCAGTGTCAAGAAGGGCTACGAGGAGATCTGCCGGAGCTGCGGGGGCGTGGACGTGATCGTGCCCAATGCCGGGATCGCCCACGTGGCGGCGGTGGAAGCTCTGCGCGTCGCCGACTTCCGGCGCGTTCTCGAGGTGAACCTGGTGGGCTATCTCCTCTTCATGCAGCAGGGAATCAGGGTCCTGGAGGCCCAGGGACGCGGAGGCAACATCGTGATCCAGGCGAGCAAGAACGTCTTCGGGCCCGGCAAGGATTTCGGCGCCTACAGCGCCTCCAAGGCGGGAGGCCATCAGCTCGGCAAGGTGGCGGCCATCGAGCTCGCCCCGCTGGGAATCCGCGTCAACATGATCAATGCCGATGCCGTGTTCGGCGACGAGGAGGTCCCTTCCGGCCTCTGGCTGACGGTGGGGCCGGACCGGGCGAAGAGCCGCGGCCTGCAGGAGAAAGACCTCCCCGAGTACTATCGGGAGCGCAACCTCCTCAAGGCCCGCGTCCGCGGCCATCACGTGGGCAACGCCGTGGTCTACTTCGCCAGCAACCAGTCACCCACCACCGGCGCGACCCTTCCCGTGGATGGGGGCGTGGTGGAGGCCTTCCCGCGGTAGAGGGAGTCTCCTTGCTTCCTTCTTGCACCTGTGGTAATCACGGGAGAGTCTTGCCATGGCCCCCTGGAGACAGGAGAACCTCATGAGAACCCACCTCGGCGCGTGCGGCCTCGTCACGCTCGTTCTGTCCGTCGGCTGTGTCTCGGAGGGCCACCGGACCGTCGAGACACAGGCGGTGGCCAGCTACCAGACGAACTACAGTGGGCCGCGGTACAAGCTGTCCATCGGGAAGTTTGCCAACGCCTCCCCCTACATGCGGGGGATGTTCTCCGAGGGGCCCGACCGCCTCGGAAGCCAGGCCAAGACCATCCTCATGACGCACCTTTCCCAGACCAATCGCTTCCTCCTTCTCGATCGCGACAACATGGAGGAGATCGCCACCGAGAGCCAGATCTCGGGGGCCGGCCAGAATCTCGAGGGAGCTGAGCTCGTGGTCACGGGGCAGGTGACCGAGTTCGGCCGGCGGACCACCGGGGACAAGCAGCTCTTCGGAATCGGGGGAAGAGGCAAGACGCAGATGGCCTACTCCAAGGTTTCGCTCAACGTCGTCGACGTCAAGACGTCGGCCGTGGTCTACTCGGTGCAAGGAGCGGGGGAGTTCGACCTGAGCAACCGCGAGGTCCTCGGCTTCGGCACCGAGGCCGGGTACGATTCCACGTTGAACGGAAAGGTTCTGAACCTCTCCATCACCGACGCGGTGAACAAGCTGGTGCAGGGATTGGAGGCGGGTGCATGGGGACCGTCCGGATCCTGAAAGCATTGTTCTTGCTGCTCGCCTTGGTGTTGAGCGCGGGCTGCGCCACGAGCTTCTATGACTGGGGCGAGTACGAGGAGTCCGTCTACCGGGTCACCCAGGGGGGCTTCGACGTCGGGGAAGAGATCCGGGAGCTCGAGGATCATCTCGAGCAGGTGCACCTGAAGAACCGGAGAGTCCCTCCCGGGTATCATGCGCATCTGGCGTACCTCCATGCCGAGGCCGGGGACCTCGAGGCGGCGGCGCGACACCTGCGGGCCGAGAAGGAGCTGTTCCCGGAAGGCTCGGTCTTCGTCGATGGAACTCTGGCCCGCATGTCCGGGAGTCGGCGATGAATCAACCTCCTTCCCTGCTCGCCTGGCCTCCATTTCTGGCGACTCGCATCCTGTCGATCGTTCTGCTGGCCCTGACACTGTGCTCCTGTGCGACCACACCACCCTTCGACTACGGGCCCTACCTCGACCACATGCCGAGGTCGATCGTCGTCCTGCCGCCCCTCGATGAAACCGTCGAGGCGGATGCTCCCTACGGATACCTGTCGGTGGTGACGCGCCCCCTGGCGGAGAGAGGCTACTACGTGTTCCCGGTCGCCGTCGTCACCGCGATGATGAGGGAAAACGGCCTCCCGACCCCGGCGGAGATGCACGAGGTCTCTCTCCGCAAGATCGATGAGATCTTCGGAGCGGACGCCGTGCTTTACATCACCGTGACCGAATGGGGTACGGAGTATCTGATCCTGAATTCCGTTACCAAGGTCGCGGCCGAGGCGCGGCTCGTGGACGTGAAGACAGGAATGGTGCTCTGGTCCGGTGCGGGCCTGGCGCAGCAATCTTCGAGCTCCGGCAATCAGGGCATCGCCGGCATGCTGGTCGGCGCGGTGGTGAACCAGGTCGCCACGTCCATCTCCGACCCATCGCGAGATGTGGCTCGAGTCTCCTGCGCCTCGACGTATCTTGATACCGAGCGGGGGCTCCTCCTGGGCCATCACCATCCCGGGTACGAGAAAGACCAGGAGGCCCGCCGGGCGAAGAGAGCCGAGGTCTCGGACGGCTGAAGTCAGCCGTCGTCACGTGCCGCCGCGGGGTTCGATCCGGATCGCCCGTGTCGACCCGATCGCGATCGTCTCTCCCCCACGCTCCTCCGCCCGGGAGTAGAGCCCCTCGGCCAGCCGCTCCAGCCTCTCCTCGGAGGTCGTGGTGAGGAGCCAGAGCCTTCCCGTGGAGCCCGCGCCGCTTTCGCGTCGGCGCAGGTATTCCACCCCTTCCGCGTCGTGGAGCACGGTGACATCGCTCCGTCCCAGCCCGCGCACCGTCCAGTAGTACTCGAGCTCGGCCCGCGCGCACGCCGAGACGATGACGTCGCCGGGCTCGAGGTCGGGGAGCAACCGGGTGAGAAGGGGTCGGAGGTTGTGGCGGGGCGCGGGGACGACCACCTTCCAGAGTGCCGCCGCCATGGGGACGAGGACGAGGCTGCCGAGCAGGAAGTGGCAGGCGAGCCGGGAGGCATCGGTCCTGGAGCTCTCGAGGAGCCGCACGACCCCTTCGGCGGCGAGGAGAATGAGGGCAGGAACGAGAAAGAGCGTCAGGCGCCCTCCCTCCATGGGGTAGCGGCCAAGGAGCGAGGCCAGAAAGAGGAGGAGGAAGGGAAACGTCAGTCGGAGCTGTTCCTCCGGAGCTCGCCTTCTCAGGAAGAACGTCCCCAGGAGGACCATCGGCAGCACCAGGAGGCCGAGGTTCGGGAGTGCCTCGTCGGCGATGGAGAGGACCGAGCCTCCCAGCCAGCCGAGGAAGGGCAGCACTCCGCCCGGAGGAAATCCCGACGCCCAGTACTCCCGCAACGCCGGGTCGTCCGGGCTGGACGACGGGATGCCGAGGAGGAGGACGAGCCCGACCGAGAGGGCGGTGGCAGCGGGGGCGATCGCAAGGAGTGCACGCGTCCAGGCACCTCGCGCCGCGATCGCGTGGGCCAGGAGGATCCCCCCCGAGACGAAGATGGACGGATACGAGAGGAAGAGACACGGCATCGCCAGGAGAGACCAGAGGCTCCAGGCACGGAGGGCCCCGGCGTTCGTTCCCGGCGCGGCGAGGAGCAGGGCCGCGGCTGCCAGCACGTCGCTCGAGTAGGGCTTCATGATGGTCGCCTGGTCGAGAAGAGAGGGCGAGGTGGCGAGCATCAGGACGGCGACGATAGCTGCTCTGCCCGCGAGCAGACGCAGGGCGACAAGAGAGACGAGCGCGAGGGCGGCGAGGCTCGAGAGGAGCGGCACCAACCTCAGGGCCAGCTCCGAGGTTCCGAACATCGTGACCGCGCCCTTCTCGAGGAACAGCCACACGGGCGGGGCCACCTGGTGGTCAGCCAGGGGCTCGAGAAGCCCTCCGAAGCTCCTCTGGATCACGTTCATGGCCACGAACGCCTCGTCGTGCCAGAGAGAGGGACAGTCGAAGAAGCGCAGGAGCCGGAGGACGGCGCCGATCACCACGATGAGGACGACGGGGCGAACCCGCGTGGTCAACGCTCGCTCTCGGTGACGGGGGCGAGGACGATCTCGATGCCCCGCGTGCAGATTTGCATGGCTTCTTGCGTTCCCATGGGTCTCAGCGGGATGGGCACGCGGACGTGGAGGCGCTTCTCCCCGTGCCAGTCCTCGAGGACGAGCTGGGGCTCCGAGGTCGGGATGTCGGTGTCGCCGGCCCGGGCGCTGACGACGCGGAGGCGCGGAGCTGCGGTCATTCCCCCGGGCACGTCGAACACGCGATAGACCTCCGTGCCGAGCTCGTGCAGGATGTCGGAGGTCTTCACGCTGTAGTAGTCGGTGAGAGCACAGACGGCGAGGAGGAAGTCGCTGGAGGGCAGACCATCGAGGAGCGGCTTGATCCCCATGGTGATGCGCAGATCCTCGCCCTCGGTCTCGATCCTGCCGTGGAAGAGGCGGCTCGCGCCCTTCGCGAAGGGCGCATGGTCGGGATCGCCGTAGAGGATCATGCTCGCGCCATTGCGGCGGCGGTTTCCCGTGCCCTCGCCTTCGAACCTCTGCTCGAGAGCCGGCGCGAAGTCGATTCTCCCGGGAAGGAACTCGAGGGCCAGGCGATCCGCCATGTGCTTGCTCGTGGCTCCGGCGGTGACGCCTTGATCGACGAGGTGGACGATGACCTGGTTGGCGAGCCAACCGTGCCAGGGGTCGATGCCGGCGAAGTAGCAGGCGAGGCCCGTGTCGAGCATGCCCAGGGCCACCGAGCGATCGCGAGGAACCTCGCCGCGGTCGGTGGCGCCGCTTCCCGTGGCCTCGACCCAGCGACCGGGAGCGCCGCCGTAGCAGCAGCAGTTGACCACCGTCGCCCCCGGGAACCGGACTCCCCAGGGGTGGAGGTCGCTTCCCTCGAAGCAGGCCACCATGCGGTCGGGGTAGCCGTGGGAGAAGAGGATCAGCAGGTCCTTCGTCTCGAAGGCGGCGAGGGCGGCCCGGGCCTGGGCGGTCCGCTTCTCCTCGGTATCGCCGACGAGCACGTATCGCTGGTCGAGCTCGAGGGCGAGGCGGCGGGCCACGGTCAGATCTGCGGGAGCAGGCGCGACCGCACCCTCCCACGATCCCAGGAGTCCCGCGGTGCGGCCGGGCTTTCGCACGCGCGCCGCGACGATGGCCGCGACGAACGCACTCGCCGCCTGGCCGTCCCGTCCCGTGACGAAGGAGTGCTCGAAGTCCTGGAAGGGGTCGTCGTCGAGGGTGGCCGAGATCTCGAGGATGTCGCGGCAGAGATCGACGTCGATGCTCGACGGGGGAAGGACGAAGACGACCGAGCGAGGGAAATGATCGCGGAGGAGTGATGCCAGAGCCTCGCGATCTCTGGAATCGATCTCGATCAGCTCGGCGTGGCGGAGCTCGGCCATGGCCCGGGCCGCGGGGAGATACGAGGCGGCGTCACCGGGCTCGACGAGGACGAGGTGCTCGGAGGTAGCGGCAGCGGGGGGAACGAGGAACAGGGCGAGGGAGAGCAGGGTGGTGCGCATGAAAGAGGGTCTACCACGAGTCCCCTCGGTGCGGCGAGACCTGTCGGCGATCCGGGACCGTCGATTCCAGGGCTTTCCTTCCCGCCCGCCGGCGACCTCCCCCCGGAAAATCTTGCCCCGGAAGGATTTTTCATTCCCAATTACGACTACATGTGTCGTATTACAGGTGTAGTCGGCAAGCGGAGAGGACAGCGACGAATGACACAGCACAAGCTCCCGAGCGAGCTCCAGCTCGCCATTCTCCGGGTCCTGTGGGACCAGGGGGAAGCGCGCGTGGCCGAGGTCCAGGCCGCGCTCCAGGACGAGAAGGACCTGGCCCTGACCACGGTGGCGACCGTGCTCTCGCGCCTCGAGAAGCGAGGAATCGTGAGTCACCGCTCCGAGGGGAGGCAGTTCGTGTATCGCGCCCTCGTCAGCGAGCAGGAGGTCCGCGGCTCCATGGTCGTCGACCTCACCGATCGGGTCTTCCGGGGCGACCTCGCCTCGGTGGTGAGCCACCTGCTCGGTCAGACCGAGGTCACCACGGGGGATCTCGAGCGGGTCAAGGCACTCATCGCCGCGAAGGAGCGCGAGATGGAGGCAAGACATGGAGATCGTTGATCTCGGCCCCGTCACCTCTGCTGGCCCTTTCGTCGTTGCCTACCTCCTCACGTATCTGGTTCACAGCACGCTCCTCATCGGAGGGACCTTCCTCGCGTGTCGGGTCCTGAGGCTCTCTCTCCCGTTGCAGGATGTCCTGTGGAAGACCGCGCTGGTGGGAGGTGTTCTCACCGCCGCCGTCCAGACCGCAGGCGTGGGATCGCTTCTGGGAAGCGTGGTCCTCCCCGAGCCGACGGCGACTCACGAGGTTCCATCGACCACGTCCCGATCGCTCGGGCTCGACGCAGACGCGCTTCTTCCCGCCTTCGAGGAGGAGTCGGCGAGGCAATCCTCCTCCGACTCGTCCTCGCGAGCGAGAAGGCGAGCCGGAAACGGACGCGCCGATCGAACCAGGGAGGAATCGACGACACCGTTCTTCGAGAAGCTCGAGAAGAGCTCCGTTCTTCCCACCTCATTCTCATCGGTGTCCGACGAGAGGGGTCCGGCGTCGCCCGGCCTCTCGGCCGCGGATTCTCGCCGGAGCCCACTCGTTCCCGTGCGCTCGATCGGGCGCCTCTGGCCCGGGCTCGTCGGCGCCTTCTGGCTTGCCGGTGCCGCGCTCTTTCTCCTGCGCTTTCGTCGACAGCGACACCACCTGCTCGAGACCCTGCAGCCGCGAACGCCCATCGCGCGAGGGAGGATCCTCGGTCTCCTGCGTCGGCTCTGCCGCGAGGGCGAGGTGAGACCCCGGGTGCGCCTGACTCTCTCGACGCGGCTTCCGGGCCCGGTGGCCTTGCAGCCGGCGGAGATCTGCGTGCCGGAGCGCGCTCTTTCCTCGTTCGACGACGCCCAGCAGGAGTCGATGCTGGCCCATGAGCTGTCTCATATCGTCCGCAACGATCCGCGCTGGCTTCTTGCCGCGCGCGTCGTGGAGGGCGTGTTCTTTCTGCAACCCCTGAACATCCTGGCCAGGAAACGCTTTCAGGAGGTCTCGGAGCTGCTTTGCGATGACTGGGCCGTGGCTCGCACCCGTCACGGTCTCCCGCTCGCGAAGTGCCTTGCCCACGTGGCGGAATGGATGGATGGGGCTCCGGCTCCCCGCATCGTGGCAGGAATGGCGGGCCACCGCTCGCAGCTCATCCAGCGGGTGCAGAGGCTCCTCGAGGAGAGGAGCGAGCCTGTCCACATCAAGCCCCTCAGATGGAGGATTCCTGCCGTGACCACCTTGCTTGCTCTCATGATCACCCTGGCTCCGGCCGTCCTGGCCGGCGATCCACCCGAACCCGCGCCGGCTCTCGTGGCTCCGGCAGCGATCGTCGCTGCTCCGGCTCCCTTGCCCGGCAACCCGCTTCCTGCACCCCTTCCCGCACCACGCGCCCTGCGCGCTCCGGCGCTGGCTCCGGCTCTCGTGCCGTCGCCGCTGGCGCTGCCGGTTCTGGCTCCCTTGCCGTCGCCGCTGGTGGTGCCGGCTCCGGCTCTCATGCCGTCGCCGCTGGCGGTTCCGGCTCCGGTCCTGGCGCCCTGTCCCGCGCCCGCCGTGGCCCTCGTGGATGGTTTCCCGACGCCGGGTCCTGCGGTTCCCCTCCCGGCTCGACTGGCTCCTCCGGGGTTCGACGGCGAGCCGCCGAAGCTGGGCGTCACTCTCGGAACCATGAGCGATGTCCTGGCCGCCCACCTCGACATCGATCCCGACGACGTGATCCTGATCGATGCCGTGAGCAAGGGATCGCTCGCCGAGGAGGCGGGTCTTCGGCGCCATGACATTCTCATAGCCATCAACGGGAATCCGCCCGCGAACGTGGAGCGGTTGCGGGAGGCCCTGTCGGGTCTCGCCTCGGGCCAGGGTTTCGACCTCGGTCTGCTGCGCAAGGGCGAGCGGAGGACGGTGCGGATCGGTCCTTCGGGGAGCCGACGCACCGTGCCGTCTGCCGAGGCCCCGCGCGAGTCGAGATCCCGGGGAGCCAACCGGGAGTCGCGGTCGCGTTCTGATGCTGGTGGGGCCGGGACCGGCTCGGGGGAGTCGAGGTCGCGCGGGGAGGCGCGGGAGTCGAGGTCGCGCGGGGAGGCTGGCGAAGCTTCCGAGACGAGCGTCGAGGAGAGGCTTCGGCGGCTCGACTCGGAGAGAACATCCCGTTCGCGCGGCCGCGCGGCGCAGGACGCCCACGAGGCGCACGACCACGAGAGCGCACGGGACGATGACCACGACCATCAGCTTAGCCATGAGGCCGAGGATCATGAGAGACATGCCGATCACGCCGAGGCAGCCGATGCCGCTCGGGCGCGGATGCACGAGCATCTCCAGAGGATGGCCGAGCAGTCGCAGCGACACGCCGAGTCAGCCCGTGCCGATGCCATGAGGGCACTCGAGCATGCCCATGGTCAGCTTGCACGGAACCGGGATCGCGCCCGGCAAGACGCCGAGGCGGCGGGTGCCCAGGCCAGAGGGCAGTACGAAGAGGCACACCGCCAGCTCCGGCGGATGGTCGAGCAGCGACAGAAGGATGGCCAGAGGCAGAAGGCCATGGCCGAAAAGGAGCTCGCCGAGGCCATGCGCAACCTCGAGAGGTCGGCGGGTCAGAACCAGCAGAGTGCCCGTCGATATCACGACGACGCGAGCAAGGCCCTCGAGCGCGCCATGCGGCAGGCCGAGCAGCGATTGACCGAGGCGCGGAAGCGCATGGAGCAGGAGCTGCGCCGTCGCCAGCGCTCCGGCGAGGAGATCGACGAGGACGAGATCGAGGAGATCGAGGAGGAGCTCGAGGAGGCCGCCGAGGAGATCGAGGAGCTCATGGAGGAGCTCGCCGATCAGATGGAGGAAGAGCTCGAGGGCTACGCGGAAGCGGTCGACGAGAGAGCCGAGGAGCTCGCCGCCTCCTTCGAGGATTGCGCGGAGGAGATCGAGGAGAGCCTCTGCCAGGACGATGAGGACCTCGAGGACCTCGCGGACGAGGCGATGGACGAGATGGAAGAGGAGATCGAGGAGCTGGAGGAGCTTCTCGAGGCGACCATGGAACCCTTCGAGGAAGAGATCGAGGAGCTCGTCGAAGAGCTTCTGGAGGGAAACCTGGAGGAGATCGAGGAGCTTCTGGAGGAGGAGCTCGAGTCGCTGGAAGACGAGATGGAGGAGATGCACGAGCTCTTCGAGGATGACGGCTGTGGTGCGCCCTCACCCGAGCGTCTGTCCGAGATCGAGCGCGAGCTCGGGCCGCGTCTGCAGGACCTGGATCGGCGCATGGCCGAGAGGATGAGGCGCATCGAGCAGGAGCTTCGGGAGAGGCTCCAGTCGGTCGACCAGGGGGTGATCGAGATGAGTCACCGCATGGGGGACGAGACGGCCGTGCTCCGTCACGAGGTGGAGTCGCGGATCCACGGTTCCGTGGAGCCGCGGCTCGCGGATCTGGCCGCGCACCTGGGCCACGCGGCTCCCTCCGGCGAGAGGCTCGCCGCTCTCCACCAGCGCCTCGCCCCGGCGATGAACGACCTGCAGGCGCTCCAGTCGGAGCTCGCCTCGCGGATGGAGGAGCTCCAGCGAGCGCTGCAGTCCGAGCTGGAGCCTCGTCTGATGCAGATCGAGGCGGCTCTCAAGGAGCGCCTTCGTACCGAGGAGTCGTCCCGGGAGAGGTCGGAGAAGAAGTCGGACAAGCGTAGAAAGAAGACGGACGGGTCGGTGCAGTTCTTCTGAGCCGCGCTCTTCGAGAACGAAAAAGATCCGAACGCGTCCTCCTTCAGGAGGGCGCGTTCGGTGTTTCTGCCCGGCACCTCCGGGCGCGTTCGGCGCTTCTCGCGGCCGTCTGCTTCGCCTCATCTTCGTCCCAGTCTTCTTTTCCCACGACCCACCCCGAGAGGTTCCTGACGACCAGGTCGCCGAGAGCCGCGACATGCTCCGCTCGGTCGTTGAGGGCCGGAATGTAGCGGAATTTCTCGCCGCCCGCCTTCTCGAAGATCTCACGGTTCTGGATGGCGACCTCCTCGGTGGTCTCGAGGCAGTCGGCGGAAAATCCGGGGCAGATCACATCGACACTTCGCACGCCCTTGCCCGGAAGCGCACCCATGGTGATGTCGGTGTAGGGACGCATCCATTCCTCGCGACCGAAGCGCGACTGGAAGCAGACCATCCAGCGCTCGGCCGGGAGCTCCAGCTCCTCGGCCACGAGGCGCGCCGTCTTCTGGCACTGGCAGTGATAGGGATCACCGGCGAGAAACGTGGAGAGCGGGATCCCGTGGAAGGAAAAGACGAGCCGGTCCGGCTCGCCGTCCTCCTGCCAGAGCTCGCGCACGCTGCCCGCCAGGGCCGCCACGTAGCCCGGGTCATCGTGGTAGCAGGTGATCATCCGCAGATCCGGCACCCAGCGCCAGGTGCGGACCTCGTCGCTCACGGCATCGAAGGCGGAGCCGGTGCTGGCGGAGGCATACTGCGGATAGAGGGGCAAGACGAGGATCCTGCGGCAGGCCCGGTCGGCCAGGCGTCGAAGGGCGGACCCGATCGAGGGCTGCCCGTAGCGCATGCCGACCTCGATGCGCAGCGGCGATCCGATGCGGGTGGCGAGCTCACGCTCGATTGCCGTGGCCTGGGACCTGGTGGCGACGACCAGGGGCGCCTCGGCGTTCTCGCCCCAGATCGATGCGTAGAGGGGAGCCACCCTGGCGGGTCTCTTCCTCAGGACGATTCCCTCGAGGACGAGCCTCCAGATCGGACCCTGCTTCTCGATCACCCGGGGATCGGAGAGGAACTGCCGCAAGTAGCGTCGGACCGAAAGGACCGTGGGAGCGTCGGGAGATCCCAGGTTGGTGAGGAGGATTCCCGTGGCCGGAATCTCCTCGTGGTCGAAATCGTTTGTTCCTCGTAGCCGTGCCATGGTGCCTGCTCCCGGCGGTCCAGTGCGGTCTTCGGGGAAGCCTGGCAGCGACGACAACGCTTTGCAAGAGCCCCCGTCTTGCGCCCGGATGCCGGTGGAATCTCTCCGTGCCGCCACGTATTCTCTCTGCTCATGGATCCCGAGTCTTCCGCATCCGCCTGGTCCTCGGCCGCTCTCTTTGGCGTCGCCGTGGCCGGACTTCTCGTGGGGAATCTCGCCGGGGTCGTGCTCGTGGTCCTGCAGCTCCCGGGCACATGGCTCATCGTGCTCCTGAGCGGGCTCTTCGCCTGGTGGCGGTGGGACGAGGGCACGCTGGGCACGTGGACGCTCGCCACGCTCCTGGGTCTTGCCCTCCTGGGCGAGCTCCTGGAGCTCCTCGCGTCGACGGTGGCCGCGCGAAGGGCAGGAGGGACGCGGGCGGGATCGGTGGGGGCGCTCCTCTTCGGCATCGTGGGCGCGGTGGTCGGTACCTTTTTTCTTCCCGTCCCGGTGCTGGGTACGGTGCTCGGCGCCTGCGTGGGCGCCGGTCTCGGATCCATCCTCTTCGATCGCTCGGCGGGCCTCGAATGGGGGGCGGCCCTCAGGGCGGGCGGCGGCGCCGCCACGGGAAGGCTGGTGGGCTCGTTGGCGAAGATCGCGGTGGCCGTGGCCATGTGGGTGGTCGTTCTCGTTGCACTCGTCTTCTGAGGACCGTACGGTGAAGATTGCCGGCATCCAGCGCTTTCCCTTCAAGTCCATGCAAGGGGAGAGGCTCCTCAAGGTGACGGTGACCTCGGGCGGGCTCGTCGGTGATCGGGCGTGGGCCTACCTCGATGCGGAGACGGGAAGGATCGCCAGCGCCAAGCATCCGGGCAAGTGGGGCGGCCTCCTCTCCTGCGTGGCCCGCTACCGCTCTCCTCCGGCGCCGGGAGCGCCCTTGCCACCCGTCGAGGTCGAGTTGCCGGGAGGCTTCTCCGCCCTGGCGGGAGATCCGCACCTCGATGCGGCTCTCGCCGAGCTCCTGGGCCGTCCCGGCTGCGTGTCTTCCGTGCCTCCACCCGAGCCCAGGTTCGAGATGGACTGGCCGGACATCGACGGGCTCTACCGCGAGAAGAACACGGTCACCCTCGAGGGGCCGCCCGCGGGATCCTTCTTCGACGTCACCCCCGTGCATCTTCTCACGACGGCCAGCCTTGCCTCTCTCGGTCTTCTTCTTCCCACGGGAATCGCCCCCCAGCTCGCTCGCTTTCGTCCGAACTTCCTCGTCGAGACCGGGGGGGAAGGATTCCCCGAGCAGGAGTGGGTGGGAAGGCGTCTTCGCATCGGCCGCGAGGCCGTCCTCCACGTGCACATGCCCTGTCCGCGCTGCGTGATGACCACGGTGCCCCAGCCCGGCCTCTCACGCGACCTCGATATCCTTCGCGCCCTCGGGAAGAAGACGCGAAGCCACTTCGGGGTCTACTGCACCGTGGCCAGGGGCGGGGAAATCGTCGCCGGTGACGAGGTCATGGTCGACGGGGCCTGACGTGGCCTTCGCGGGGAACCGCGAAGCACCGTCAGGTGCGGAGCCAAGCTCGACCGCGAAGCACCGTCAGGTGCGGAGCCAATTTCAACTTCAACCGCGAGGTACCGTCAGGTCGGGAGGGCTGATCCGGATCTGAGAAGCGTGGTGATGGATGAGGCGCCAGGTCGAGGTCCGGTCATACACGAATGCGTTGGTGGCCAGGATGCGCGCGCGCTCGGCGGGCCCTTCGGTGGCGGTGAGCAGGTTCTCGTAGCAGACGATCCAGGCCTGGTGGCCGTCCATGCGCACCGACAGGGGTTCGATGTCGAATTCGACGTAGGTCGTCGACTCGAAGATGAGCTGGAAGCTCCGTTCGATGGTGGCCCACCCCCGCAGGAGGTCCCACCCCGGGTGGACGCACAGGGCGTTGGGAGAGTGCACCCAGGCAGAGGACATGGCCGAAAGGTCGAGCTGCTCGAAGGCGCGATAGAAGGCCTCGTTGGCCTGGAGCACGGGGTTGGCGTCGGATGGATGCGTGGACACGCCTCAGCCCTTCTCCGCCATGGTGACGTGGACGGCTGTTCCTTCGATGGTGACCGGAAATACCCTCACGCCCTCGCGTGCCGGTGGTCCGAGGCTGCGTCCGGAACGGAGATCGAACCTGGCCCAGTGGCGGGTGCACGAAACCGTGTCTCCGTCCACGACGCCCCTGGAGAGGGGAGCGCCCGCGTGGGGACACCTGTCCTCGAGGGCGTGAATCGTTCCCCGGACCTCGAACAGCGCGATGGGGACTCCCTGCGCTTCGATGCAGTGAACGCCTCCCGGGGGAATGTCGGACAGTGCCGCCACCCGCAGGACGACCTCGGGGACGGGAACGACGAGGGTCTCGCCCGTGCGGTGGCCCAGGCGCACCAGGGCCTCGGTGGCCGCGGTGCGTACCGCCTGATCCTCGTCGTCGGAAAGACTCCTCAGCCCTTCGATCAGACCGGGAATGGACGGATCGGCGTCGGCGAGGACGGCGGCAGTCCGGCGGCGGACCTCGGAGCTCTCGTCCCCGAGACGAGCCAGCAGTCCCCGCCCCACGGCGTCGTGCTCGGGGGCGATGCGCCCGAGGCTGCGGACGACCTCGGAGCGCACGAACGCCGGATCGGCGTCGAGAAGAGCGAGGAGCCGGGGAATGGCCGGGAGGGCGGCCGCCTCCAGTGCCCCCAGTCCGGCCGCGCCCGCCGCACGCACGGTGGGCTGGCTGCTTCCGAGGGAGGTGAGGAGTCCGTCGAGCCCGGCGGCACCGAGCTTGCCCAGGGCCTCGGCGGCCACGAGAGCCACGGACTCTTCCGACAGCAGTCGCGTGAGCGGTCCGGCCGCGGCGACGGCCATCTCGCCAATGGCTCCCAGGGTGGCCACGATCTCCTCGCGGACCTCCGGGCTCGGATCATCCAGGCTGGCCAGAAGCACGGGGACGGCCTCGGCTGCCTCGGGGCCCATCTCGGCCAGAGTCAGGGCCGCGGACCGGCGCACCTCGGCCTCGTCGTCCTGGAGGGCACGGGCCAGGTAGGGCACGGCCAGCCAGCGGAAGGGCCCCATGGCCCAGGCGGCATCGGCACGGATGCGAGGGTCGGGATCAACGAGCTCGCGCGCGAGAGAGGCCAGCGGACGCGAAGGGGGAGACGAATGGCCGTTGTCCCCGGAGCCGTGATCGCCGTCATCGTGGGCCAAGAACCGGTCTCCTCTCGACTTTTTGGCAGGGAAGGCTACTCTCCCTCGCCATGAGCATCGACACGATTCTACCCCTCCTGTCGCGCTGGGCCCATATCCTGGCCGCGGTCACCGCGGTGGGAGGCGTCTTCTTCCTCCGCTTCGTCCTCTATCCGGCGGCGAGCGCGACCCTCACCGACGAGCAACACGCGGCCTTGAGGAAGGCGGTCGTCTCGAGGTGGAAGAAGGTCGTGATGATCTGCATCGCGCTCCTCCTCCTCTCGGGCATCTACAATCTCGTTCGGGCCCTGAAGACGCGGGAAGATCTTCCCGGCCTCTATCATGCCCTGTTCGGGGTGAAGTTTCTGCTCGCCCTCGGGGTCTTCTTCATCGCGAGCGCTCTCGTGGGACGGGCCAAGGCCTTCGACGGCATGAGGAAGAAGCTCCCGCTCTGGCTCGGGGTCGTCTTCGTGCTCGGCCTCGTGGTGATCCTGATCTCGGGCGTGCTCCGCGGCCTTTGACCCGGGTGCCGTCAGGTGGCTAGCGATATCCCCGCCGGGCCCGCTCCCAGTCCATGTCCGCCCGGGCGTACAGCTCCTCGAAGTCGACATCGAGCTGGGACTCGATCTGCTCCAGCACGTCCTCGACGTCCTCCTCGTAGAAGACCCCCTCCAGGACCCAGAGCAGCTCCCCCTCGTGAAAGATGGTCACGCAGGGGAGCGGCAGCTCGGGATAGCGGCCCACCACCTCTGGACTCCGGTCGATGTCCACGAACCCCACCGGAACCCGTGTCCGCTGTTTTTCGGCCAGGGCCTTGAGGCTCGACTCCATGACCCGGTTCTTGATGTCCCAGGACTGGTGGAAGTGCACGACCACGGGCACGGGAGATTCGAGGACGAGCCGATCGAAGTTCTCCTCGTCGAACTCGAGGCGGGGGTCGTAGCGCCTCAGGGAGCGCCGGGCGCCGAAGTAGAGGGCAGCCGCGGTGGGGATGAGAATCAGGAGGAGAGTCTGGAGGCCGAAGAAGTCGGCATTCTGGTCGGACAGGAAGGGGACTGCGGTCATGAGCGGCTCGGCATCAGGGTGACTTGCCGCGCACTGTTTCACAGAGGGGGGGGTGTGGCAAGAGCCCGGCGCCGTCCTGCCGGGTTCACTTCCCCTCGAGCTTCCTCATGGCCTCACGCACGTCCCGGGTGGCGATCTTGCTGTTTTCGTAGAGCCACACCGTGGGCAGCCTCTTGATCCGGTACTGCTCGGCGACGGGTGACCCCCACTTGCCGATGTCGATCTTCAGGAGGCGAAGGTCGGGATCCTTGCGGGCGAGGGCCTCCAACTGAGGCCCGAGCTTCTGGCACGCGCCTCACCAGTCGGCGGTGAACTCGACCACCGTGAAACCGCGCTTCTGGACGTGGCTCTCGATCTTCACCTCCTCGCCCCGGGAGATGACCCTCACCGGGCTCGTGAGCCCCGGGCCGAACTTCTCGACGAGTCGATGGACGGTCAGTCCCAGCGCCAACAGGGCCAGGATGTGGATGAGGCTCTTCATGCCGTTCTCCGCGGACGATCTCGGGTTCCGTGGTTCTTCATCGGAATCCGACACCGGCGGCCTTGACCTCGGGATGCGGGCTCGGATCAGCCCCGGCGGATGAAGATCCTCCTTTGGCCCCGGGCCCGAGAAGTCCTATGATGGACCAGTGTCCGGCCCCCCGGATGGAGAACCCATGGCCAGAAGATCCCTCCTCGCCGCGCTGCTTTCGATGCTCATCCCGGCTGGTGCGGTCCGGTCGCAGCCGCCGTTCCCGGGCTACGAGAACATCCGGGGAGTGGTCGACCATGGCAACGGGTTCTGCTTCAGCACGGCTCTTCTGGATGTCGACGGCGACGGCGTGGACGAGATCCTCTTCGGCGAGGTCTTCGACGACGGCCGCGAGAACCTCGTTCCGAACTCGGGCGCGGTGCTGGTTCTCTCGGGTCGGAAGACCGGAACCCCGCAGGAGAGGTCCGTGCTCCACGAGCTCTGGAATCCCGACACCCTGCTGGGGGGCGCCGGCGATGCCGCGTTCGGTCTCGCACTGGCCGTCGCGACCACGTCGAGCGGCACTCCGCTCGTTGCCGTGGGGGCTCCCTTCGCCGATCAACCCGAGACCCTCCTCCGGGACACGGGAGGCGTGTACGTCTTCGCCGGCCCGGATCTCGTTCTGGTCGGGACCGCTTATGGCGAGGCCGCCGGCGATCGTCTCGGCAGCGCGATCGTGTTCGGTCCCGACCTCGACGGCGACGGTACCCCCGAGCTCCTCGTGGGGGCTCCGCGGAGCGATGAGGGAGGCCCGACGACGGGGAGCGTGATCATCTTTCGTGTGCTTCCGGGAGGGCTCCTGCCCGTCACGATCGTGCGAGGGAGCGTCGCGGGAGGGGAGCTCGGGTCTTCCCTGGCGTTCGCCACTCCGTCCTTTCGCCCGGGGGGGCTCTCCGATTTTCTGGCGGGGGCCCCGGGAGCGGGCAGCGTCGCCGTGATCGACGCTTCGACGGGATCGGTGGTGGCCACCCTGACGGGGCCGGGTCGTTTCGGCGAGACGATCCTCCTTGCCGGTGATCACGACGGAGACGGTGCCTCCGAGCTGGTGGTCTCGAGCCCGGACCGGGGACGCCTCTCCCTCCACCGCTGGGACTCCGGCTCCAACCCGGCCTGGGTCGTGGGGAGGCCTGGTCTTTCGGAATGGCGGCTCGGTGCGAGCATGGCCCTGGTCGAGGACCTGACCGGGGATGGCCTGGACGAGATCGCGATCGGTGCCCCGGACCTCTCCCGGCGCGGCCTGGGCCGGAGAGGGGGCTTCGGTATCCTCTCGCCACGCGCCGACCTCGGACCTCCGTCGCTCCTTCTTGGCTCCCGGGGCTCGACCGCCGGGGGGCGGCTGGGCTTTGCTCTCGCCTCGGGTGAAGTCCTCGATGCCCAGGGCCGACGCGGCGTGGGGCTCGTGGCCTGCGCTCCCGTTGCCGAGGGGAGGGGGATCGAGCGATCGGGTAGGGCGCTCGTGATCGATCTCGAGCCCTTGCGCTCGTCGGGTGGAGCCATCGTCCTGGAGTCCCTCGAGGGAACCTATTCCGGGACCGCGACCCATGGGGAGACCGTGGCGTTCCGCCGTCGTATCGGTGTTCCCGACGACTGGATCATCGCCGCCAGCAGCTCGGACTCCCCCGGGGTTCCGGGTACGGCCCTCGGTCCGTTCACGGGGGTGGTGTATGTCCGATCGGGGTCCAATCCCCCGGGCCGACTCCTGCAGGTGTTCAACGGTGCGAGCCCGGACGAACGTTTCGGTGCCGCCATCGCCCCCGTGGCCGGGCCTCCGTTCGATGGGAGCGACCGGTATCTGGTGGTGGGCGTTCCCGAGGGCCTCTTCAAGGGGCGGCGCACCGGTCTGGTACGGATCTACGATCTGGACTCGGGCGAGCTCACGGACGAATTCGCGCCCGAGGACGCGGATGTGGACGGTGAGTTCGGCGGCGCCCTGGCCCGGCTTGGCCAGGTCTTCGGTGCTCGCCAGAAGGACATGTTCGACAATGACCAGATCGCCATCGGCGCCCCGGGGGCGCGGGAGGATCTGGCCCTGGAGATCGGAAGGGTCTACGTCTACACCATCACCGATGAGGGGAGGGTCGACCGCGCACGGCGACACGTGCTCCGCAACATCGATCCCCAGAGGCGAGCCGGCGACCGCTTCGGCGCGGCGCTGGCCGGGCCCAACGCCATGCTCTTCGACGCGGGAGTCGATCGCCGCAACGCCGATCTCGTCGTCGGTGCTCCACTGGCCGACCTCCAGCTCGGGAACGACACCTACATCGACGCCGGGCGCGTCTTCGTCTACGGCGTCAATCGCGGTCTGTCCGGATTCGCGCCGCCTCTGGTGCTGGACAACCTGGCCTTTCCCGGTGATCCGTCGGGGGATCAGTTCGGTTTTGCCGTGTCCGGTGCGGGGGACCTGGCTCCCGGCGGCGGTTACGAGATCGTCGTGGGTTCGCCCTTTGCCGAGTGCCGGCAACGGTCCGAGGTGGGCCGGGTGACGGTGTACACGTTCAACTCGTCGGTTCCACCCTCCGTCTCCTTCGTGGGGGACTGTGCGCTGCCCCAGACGGAGCTCTGCCCGGGAGCAGGAGCCAACGCACGGTTTGGCTTTGCCCTCGATCAGTACCGCACCATGGACGGGATCGCCAACGGCTTCATGGTGGGAGCTCCGGGACTGGTGCACGGGCCCAGCGGAGAGGCCATCGGCGGGGTCTTTCTCTTCGACAACGTCTCCACGGACCCGCCCTGTCTCCTCTGGGAGGAGCTCCCCGCACCTCCCGGGATTCTGGGGGACACCGGGCGCGCCCCCGAGTACGGCTCGGCCGTCGCCTGGTCGTTCAACCCCATCGCCCTTCCCGGCGAGGATGACCTGGAGGGGAGAATCCTCGCCGGAGCTCCCTTCCTCGATCACGTGGATGATGTGAGCTATCGCCGGGATGCACCGCGCCGCATCGAAGACCTGGGGCGGCTGTACATGATCCCCCTCGTGCTCGGCCGTCCGCGGGAGTAGGAGCCCGGGGCGGGCCTTTCACGAAAAAAGGCCCGCCGTGAGGCGGGCCCGCGATCAACCGATGCTCGAGCGTACGGTCACTGCACGGCAAACACCGAGTCGTCGATCGGCTCGTTCACCTTCATGTTGATGAAGGACATCTTCATCTCGCCCATGGGAGAGTTCATGGCCATCGAGGTGAGAATGAGAATGCCATTGACCTTTTCCCAGTTGAGCTTGGCTCCTCCACCCATGCCTCCGGGCTGCGTGAACTCGGCCAGGTAATACTTGCCGTCCTCGGTGGCGGCCGTCTTGTACTCCATGGTCTGGGTGGGAGGCTGTCCCATCTGGGCCTTGCGAGCCGTCGTTTCCTGCTTCACCGGAATGTAGTCGGAGTTGACCCAGAGGACGAAGGCCTTGGCGTCCTTGGTCTCGTCCGTGGACGTTCCGCTCACCTTGAACAGGTCACCGTCCTTCTCCGCGGTCATCTCGAATCCGTCGTACTCCTCGGCGAAGGACTGGCCGACGCAGAGGCGGCCGAGACGGCCCATCTGCTTCTCCATCATCGCCTTGGGGATCATGGGGTTGTCGGCACCCGTCATGGTGCACTTCTCCTTGTCGGGAGCCTTCCACACGTAGTGGACCCCCATCTCGCCGCCCATCATGGCGAACATGGGCGAGTCGATGTCAAAGGAGATCGACTTCAGGCCGGAGGTCTTGGCGAGGTACTGCTTCTTGGCCACCTTGGCGAGGATCTCCTGAGCCGAGGGGTCCGCCAGGGCGGGGACGGCGGTGGCTCCGATGGAGAACGCCAGGGAGGCGACAAGGACCTGGACACGATGCATGCGCTGCTTCCTTTCGCGGGGAAGGGTTGGAATCCGCAGCCTGGTGGCTGCTCCTGACCAGGCCTCGGCGACTACGACCCCACTGTCGTTGGCCGAGGGCCGCCCGGGGCGGCTTGACAAACCTGTGTGGATACGCGGCTTCCGGCTCAGGGTTCCCTCGAGACCCGGAGAGCCGCCCGTATGGTATCCTCGCCGCGTCCACTTGCCAAAGAGCCTGAGGAGGAATCCCCATGAGAAGTCACGAGCGGCGTGCGGTGTCGTGTCCCTGGGCGTCCCTGACCGTCCTGTTGCTGGGGGGGCTCCTTGTCGCGCCGTCTCCGGCGTCCGCCCAGTGGCCGCGGATGGGGGGACCGGACGGCAACTTCAAGGTCGAGGCTGGAAAGCTGGCCATGACCTGGCCCGAGGCGGGGCCCCCCGTGGTGTGGGCCCATGATCTGGGCGACGGTTACTCGGGGATGGTCATCGACGGTGGCCTGCTCTTCACCATGGCCCGGAACGATCCCGATGAGAAAGACGTGGTCGTGGCCCTGGACGTCAAGACCGGCAAGACGGTCTGGAAGAAGGACTACGAGGCGAAGTTCTCGCCGGCAATGGACATGCGCTTCGGTCCGGGGCCTCATTCCACGCCGGCCGTGCAGGGTGGCCGCCTCGTCACCGTCGGATGCACGGGCGTCGTGCAGTGTCTCGATGCCAGGACGGGAGAGGGCCGCTGGAGGGTCGATCTCGGAGACGAGCTCGGGATGGCTCCCATGGGGCGGGGCTATTCCGCGAGCCCCCTCGTTCACGACGATCTCGTCATCCTTCCCGTGGGCGGTGCAGGGCAGGCCATCGTCGCCTTCTCGCTGGACTCGGGAGAGGTCGTGTGGAAGGCCCAGGACTTTGCCATCTCGCAGGCTTCGCCCGTCATGGCGCGACCCTTCGACAAGGACGAGATCATCGTGTTCATGGCCGCGGAGGTCGCGGGCATCGACCCCGGGACGGGCAAACTCCTGTGGAGCCATCCCCATCCCACCAAGTGGGGAGCCAACATCTCCAACCCGGTCATCGGCGACGGCAATCTGGTGTTCCTGTCCTCGGCCTACGGGATGGGGAGCCGCTGCGTCAAGCTGTCCCGGGGAGAGTCGGGAATCGCCGTCGACGAGCTCTGGACCAACCGCAAGATGAAGATCCACCACGGCAATGCGGTGAGGATCGGCTCCTGCGTCTACGGATCGAGCGGCGACTTCGGGCCGGCCTTTCTCATGGCGGTGGATGTCGAGTCCGGCGAGGTGGCCTGGACCGAGAGAGGGTTCTCCAAGGCCAATCTGGTCTACGGCGACGGCAAGCTCATCATCCTCGACGAGGACGGGAATCTGGCGATCACCACCGTGACCCCCGAGGGGCTCACCGTTCACGCCCGGGCCCAGGTTCTGACGAAGAACTGCTGGACGGCACCGACGCTGGTGGGAACCCGTCTCTATGTCCGGGATCGGAAGCAGCTCCTGGCTCTCGAGCTCGGAGAAAACGCCGGCTGATCGTTCGGCGGCCAACGGAGACCGGGGCCCACCGTAACCAGGGATAGTGTCGGGAGGCGGCGAGGGGCGCCTGATCCGGCGCGTCCACGGAGGAGCCCATGCAGATCATCCACGAGCCCGCGAGAAGATGGAGGGGGGTGACCTCAACCGTCTGCCTCGTGGCCCTGCTCGTGCTCGCGCCGGCCGCCCGGACCAGTGGAGCCGAGGTCGATGCCGAGACCCTCCTTCGCGAGGCCTGGACGGGAGTGCGGCGCGACTTCGTCGATCCGGATCTGAAGGGGATCGACTGGCCGGAGGTGCTCGAGAGCTACCTTCCGCGGGCCCGGAGGCTTCGATCGGCCCTGCGCACCCGGGAGCTCGTCAACGAGATGCTGGCCGAGCTGGGGGCGAGCCACACTGCTCTCCTCGAGGAGAGAGCCCACCATACCCTGATGGCGGAGCTGGCGGCGCGGCCTTCCCTCCAGGGCGGGTGCGAGCTCGAGTGGCGCGACGCCGGATTTTTCGTGCGCTCGATGCACGAGGGAGGGCCGGCGGCGAGGTCGGGCCTCCGGCTCGGGGACCGAGTGGTGCTCGTCGACGGTGAGAGGCCGGAGGCTTCGGGTCTGGTGTTCGACGCGGGGTACGATCCGGGTCTCCCGGGTGCTCCCATCTTTTACATCCTGCCCGACGACGGGAGCGAGGTTCGCCTTCGGGTCCAGAGCACCACCGATCCGCAGAGCCTCCGTGACGTCGTCCTCGAGCCCGAGAAGATCCACTGCGTCGAGGTGGCCCGGCGCAGCGTTCGCGTCATCGAGGCCGAAGGCTATCGACTGGGCTTCATCCATTTCTGGTTCCTCCCGGCACGAGGACTCGATACCGTGCTGCGCGACGCCTTGAGGTCCGAGCTCCGGGGCTGCGATGGACTGATCGTGGATCTGCGAGGGCGCGGAGGCTACGACCACATGGGAAGGAGCGTGGAGCGCCTGCTCGAATCGGCGCGTTCCCGTTTCCGGGGCGGAGTGGTGGCGTTGATCGACGAGAGGACCAGGAGTGCCAAGGAGCTCCTCGCCGATCGTCTGCAGCGTCACGGTTCCGTCACCCTCGTGGGAACGCACACCGAGGGGGCGGTCATCGGGGCCAAGTTCAGGAAGCTCTCCGATGGCTCGGTCCTGATGATCGGGGGATACGACGTTTGCACCGACGACGGACGGCGCCTCGAGGGAGTGGGGGTCGAGCCGGATGTGGAGGTGGGCCGGGCCGTCGATGACTATGCCGGGGGAAGGGATCGGATCCTCGACAAGGGCATCGGGGTGCTCATCGAGAGGTGCCGGAAGAAGGACCCGCGCTGGGTGTGGAGGCCGTGCGTCGCTCCCACTCCTGTAGCAGCTGCCGGCTGACCCCCGCACCTCCGCACACGATCACCACGATGGTGTCCCCCTTGCCGAAGGTCTCCGGCGCGGTCTCGAGGGCAGCCAGAGCGGCCCCGCACGCGGGTTCGACCAGCACCCGGTGCTCGTCCAGAAACCGGCCGCAGGCGGCGACCGCCTGCCGATCGGAGACGCTCCTCAGGGTGAGCGGATGGGCCTCGATCCACTCGAAGGCCTTCTGGCAGACACTGCGGGCTCCGAGAGTGGTGGCCAGAGAGGTGATGGCGGGGAGCTCCACCACCTGTCCGTGATCCCTCGCCGCGTGGAGAGAGGCGGCACCCACCGTTTCCACCGCGTGGACCGCCGTACCCGAGAGCCCGGCAAGGTGCAGGCCCTCGAGAACCCCGCACAGGAGCCCGCCCCCTCCCACCGAGACCACGACCGCGTGGGGACGCTCCCCGTCCTCGACGATCTCGCGCACGAGAGTGGCGTGGCCCGACCAGATCACGGGATCGTCGAAGGGATGGATCACGACGCCCTTCCTCTGCCGGGCCACGACGGTGGCGCGCGTCTGGGCATCGTCCCAGACGGCTCCGTGTTCCTCCACGGTGGCGCCCTCGGAGAGGATGCGGTCGCGGGCGAGTGGGGGCGTGGTCTCGGGAACCACGACGTGGGCGGGGAGGCCGAGCCTGCGCGCGGCATAGGCCACGGCCAGCCCCGCGTTGCCCCCCGAGGCGCAGACGAGAAGCCTGGCCCCGCTCTGGGCGCTCTTCTGGCAGAGGAGCCCCAGCCCCCGGATCTTGAAGGACCCGACGGGCTGGAAGGCCTCCATCTTGAGGAGCACTCGTCTCTCCAGCCGACGGGAAAGAATCCTCGACTCGAGGAGGGGAGTGCGGACGTGAAGGCTCGGCGATGACGGGCTCATAGCCATGACCTCTCAGCAGAGCAGGGGGCTGAAGAGGGCCAACTGCCCTCCGCCGTCTCCACCCCCTCAGTCGCGCAGCTTCTTCACCTTGTCGACCGCCTTGCCGGAGATCCGGTTTCCGCGGGCGTTCACTCCCTTGGTGGCGAGCTGGGCGAAGTCGTACTCCTCGGAGCGGACCTTCATGCGGGGCTTCTTCACGTACACGACCTCGACCCTGGGGGGCTGCTCCTGGGTCGCGAAGTACTGGACCGTCGAGCCTTCGGGGAGCGGCGTGTAGTCTCGATCGGCGATGAAACGCTCGATGCGGAACCTCTTGGCGAAGGAGAGGCCGGATTCCTTCTCCTGGTAGACGAGGAAGAATTCCTGCCGGGGGTCGTGGATTCCGAAGAAGAGAAGGTTCTTGCCCACGAACGTCTTGTCGGCAACCGCCAGGATCCGATAGCTTCCGTCCTTGGAGATGGTGAGGATCTTGGCGCCCGGGCTCACCATCAGGCTCTTGTCGCCCTTGACGGCGGTGCCCAGGTAGCCCACGCCCCCGTCGTAGCTCACCTTGACTTCGGGCAGATCGACCATGGCCGCCGAAACCTGATCGAAGGTGGTGATCTCGGTGCGTCGGGGATGGTCCTTGCCGTGGGTGTCGAGGATCCGCCGCAGGGTATCGATGGTGAAGCGCGTCATCTGGCGCAGGTCCTTCGCGACCTGGGCCGTCCGCCTCTTGATCTCTTCCATCTCCTTCCGGTGGCGCTCGATGTCGAAGCGTGAAATTCTCCGGATGGGGATCTTGACCAGCCGCTCCGCATCTTCCCGGGAGACCTCCCGCAGGATCTCCTTCCGGAAGGGCTTGAAGGAGGCAATCACCGTCTCCAGCACCTTCTGGAACGACTCCGAGACCTCCTCGATCTTCTTGTAGAGACGGTTCTCGATGAAGATCCGCTCCAGGGTCATGGCATGGGCCCGGTCCTCGAGCTTGCCGAGCTCGATCTCCAGCTCACGCTTGAGGTCCTCGCGGAGCTTGAGAGTGTTGTGCCGGAGCACATCGGAGACGGTCATCTGGACGGGATTGGCGTGGCGAATGACGATCAGGTTCACCGACAGCGACACCTCGCACTCGGTGAACTTGTAGAGGGCGGGAATCGCTTTCTCGGCCACGAATCCCCTCTGGAAGGAGATCTCGATCTCGACCTTCTCGGAGGTGTAGTCGTCGATGGAGGAGATCTTGAGCTTTCCCTGACGCGCCGCCTGCTCGATGGACTGGATCACCGATTCGGTGGTGGTGCCGTGGGCGAGCTCGGTGATCACGAGGCGCTTGTCGTCCCTGGGCACGATGCGAGCCCGGGCCTTGGCCTTGCCGTTCCCGTCCTCGTATTCGCGGATGTCGACCAGGCCCCCCTGGGGAAAATCCGGCAGGATCTGGAAGGGTTTTTGCTCGAGGATGGCGATCTGGGCCTCGAGAAGCTCCACGAAGTTGTGAGACAGGATCCGGGTCGACATGCCGACCGCGATGCCTTCGGCGCCGTGCATGAGAAGGACCGGAATCTTCGCGGGGAGGCACCGCGGCTCCTCGTTACGGCCGTCGTAGCTCTTGACGTACTCGGTGAGATCGTCGTTGAAGACCGTCTCGCGGGCCAGCGGGCTGAGCCGGGCCTCGATGTATCGGGCGGCCGAAGGAGGGTCGCCGGTGTGGAGGTTGCCGTAGTTGCCCTGCCGGTCGATGAGAAATCCCTTGTTGGCCAGGTTCACCAGGGCCTGGAAGATGGAGGCGTCGCCGTGAGGGTGGAATTTCATCGTGTTGCCCACGATGTTGGCCACCTTGTGGTACTTGCCGTCGTCCATCTCGTGCAGGGAGTGGAGGATCCGACGCTGGACGGGTTTGAGACCGTCATCGAGCTCGGGAATGGCGCGGTCCCGGATGACGTAGGAGGAGTACTCGAGAAAGTGACGCTCGAAGAGGCGTTCGAGCCCGGACGCGGTGGCCACTAGACGAGATTCTCCATGATGAACTCCTTGCGCTCGGGGGTGTTCTTCCCCATGTAGAACTCGAGAGTTCGGGTGAGGCGCGCCTTCTGGTCGATGCGGACGGGCTGCAGCCGCATGGTGTTCTTGTGGATGAACTGCCCGAACTCGCGGGGCGAGATCTCTCCCAGACCCTTGAACCGGGTCGTCTCGGCGCCGGCGCCGAGCTTCTTCTGGGCCGCGTCCCGCTCCTTCTCGGTGTAGCAGTACTGCGTCTCGTTCTTGCTCCTCACCCGGAAGAGTGGCGTCTCCAGGATGTAGAGATGTCCATGGCGGACCACGGGCTCGAAATAGTGGAGGAAGAAGCACATGAGCAGGTTGCGGATGTGGAGGCCGTCCACGTCGGCGTCGGTGGCGAGAATGATCTTCTCGTAGCGCAGGGCATCATGGTCATCCTCGATGCGAAGGCTCTTCATCACATTGTAGAGCTCGTCGTTCTTGTAGACGGTATCTCGCCGGTGTCCGAAGCAATTGAGAGGCTTCCCGCGCAGGGAGAAGATGGCCTGGATGTCCACATCGCGGCAGCTGACGATGTTCCCGCTCGCGGACTGCCCTTCGGTGAGGAAGATCATCGATTCCTCGCCGCGGCTCTTGCGATGGGTGTCTCCGCGGTGCCACTTGCAGTCGCGCAGGCCGGGAATCTTGATGGCGGCCTTCTTGGCCCGGTCGCGTGCCTCGCGGGTGACCGCCTGGAGCTCCTTGCGAAGCTTCTCGTTGAACCCGACCTTCTCCATGATCTTCTGGGCGATGGCCTTGTTCTTGTGGAGGAGATCGGCCATCTGGTCCCGGATGAGCGTCACCAGCTCGCCCCGGATGTCCGTATTGCCGAGCTTGTTCTTGGTTTGGGACTCGAAGACCGGGTCCTTGAGCTTGATGGCGATGGCGCCCCGGACTCCTTCCCGGACGTCCTTGCCGTCGTAACTCTTCTTCGAGAAGAGGTTGACTCCCTTGAGCATCCCTTCCCGAAAGGCTGACTCGTGGGTGCCGCCATCATTGGTGTACTGCCCGTTCACGAAGGAGTCGTAGCTCTCGCCGTAGGCGGCGGTGTGGGTGAAGGCGAATTCCACCCGCGGGCCCCGGTAGTGGAGGATCTCGTAGAGGGGCTCGTCGGAGAGCTCGTTGGTGAGGAGATCCTTGAGGCCGCCTCTGGACATGAACTTCTCGCCGTTGAGGCGCAGGGTCAGCCCGGGGTTCAGGTAGGAATAGGTGCGGATCCTCTGCTTGAGGATGTCCTCCCGGAAGCGGAAGTCCTTGAAGAAGTCCGGGGAAGGCACGAAGGCCACCCGGCTGCCGTTCTTCTCCGATGTCCTGGACTGGAGATCTTTCTTGACCGAGCCGTGCTCGAAGACGATGTGGCGGGACTTGCCGTCCCGGAAGGAAGCGACCTCGAAGTGGCTGGAGAGGGCGTTGACGGCCTTGGTGCCCACGCCGTTGAGACCGACCGAGAACTGGAAGACGTCGTCGTTGAACTTCCCGCCGGTGTTGATGACCGAGACGCACTCCAGCAGCTTGCCCAGGGGAATGCCGCGACCGAAGTCCCTCACCTCGACGTGGCCCTTGTCATCGATGTCGATGTCGATGCGCTTGCCGTGCCCCATGATGTACTCATCGATGGAGTTGTCCACGACCTCCTTCAGGAGCACGTAAATGCCATCGTCGGGGTGGGATCCATCCCCCAGGCGGCCGATGTACATGCCGGGACGCAGCCGGATGTGCTCCACCGAGCTGAGGGTGGTGATCTTGGACTCGTCGTAGACGCCGGAGGCGCTGGGCGGGTCCGGGCCGGGCTTGTCCTTGCTGGGGCGTTTTTTCCTGGTTGCCGGGGCCAAGGCAGACTCCGCATTCGACGTGACGGGGGGAGGTGGGACAGACAGGAGCCGCTTGCCATGGGCCGCGCCCTCCTGTCGGAGGGTTTTACTTTTGCGCCACCGGGGCTGCAAGGGGCGCGGGCCGCCTTGTGGGGAGGAACGCGCATGCGACAATGTCGGGTGGACCGCGGAGATCGAGGAGGCACCCGCCTTGAGCGGGGCGACCTCCGCTCACGGTAATTGATTCTACTGGAAGCGCGATCCGGAGACAGGAGTGAGGCAGGACGCCCCCCGGGACCACTGGACCCACTTCGTGGCCTACATTCTGTCGGGGGCCCTGGTGGGAGGCCTGCTGGACCTCTACGTCTTTGACGTTGGCACCCCCGTGTACGGGGTGGTCGGAGGCGCCGTCATCGCTCTGGCCTACGTGGGTTTCCTGGTTTCCCGGGGCTCCGTACGGCACAGGAGGAGCTGAACGTGCTCGATATCCTTCTCGGAGTGGCTCTCGTGGGCGGGATCCTGGGGGTGGCCTTCTACCTGACCCGGTACGCGGCAAAGAATTACCGCTCCTGCCCCTCATGCCGCACCCTGAATGCCCACCGGCGGGAAAAGTGCCGTAGCTGCGGGACTTCTCTTGTCGATGAGGGGAGCGGGTCTCCCTGAGCCCTGGGGCCGTCCAAGGCCCGGCTCCCGGTGCCTCCTGGCGGCGGATCCGCGCCACGGAGGTGAGAGGCAAGGGACGCCCGGAGAGGGTTCATGGGTTGAAAGGTCTGTCCACACAGAAGCCTCTGCGTCTCGGACGTCGCCTTCCGGGCATCGCCCTGGGTGTGTTCGCGGGCATTGCCGCCTACTGGCTGTCGGGGCGTCCAGGCGTGGTGGAGGAGTCGTACGCCGTCCGCTTTCTCCCCCTCGTGAGCTCCGCCCTCTCCCGCTTCTCGGCGCACCTACCCCTGGCGGTGGCGGAGCTCGTCGTGCTCGGTCTCCTTCTGCGGTACGGGGTCGGAGCCCTCCTCGTCCTGAGGGAAAGGAGGAGGGGAAGGATGTCCCGGGCCCGGGCGCTGGGCGGCACGGCGCTGGTTCTTTGCTCGGATGCCGGGCTGCTCGTCTTCCTCTTCTACGCCGCATGGGGGCTCGCCTATTTCCGTCCGCCGCTGGAGGAAAGGCTGGGCTGGGCCGCCGACCAGGTCGCGACCACGGACGAGCTCGTCTCCTTGGCCGAGGGAGAGATCGCCGCCGCGAACGCGGCATACCTCCAGCTCCACGGGTCGGACGACCTCGGAAGGCCCACTCCCGTCCCGCCAACGCTCGACGTCCTCGACGAGGCCCTCGAGGAGGGATACCGCCGGGTGGCCGCGCTTCTGGGAGAGCCGAAGGGAGTCACGCGTCACTACGGTCGGACCAAGGTTCTGCTCACCGGCCCGGTGCTCGAGTTCATGGGACTCTCCGGATTCTACTTCCCGTTTTCCGGCGAGGCCTGCCACGGCCGGGAGCTCCCCGGCGTCCACCTTCCGCAGGTGATGGCCCACGAGAAAGCCCATCAGAGGGGCTTTGCCCCCGAGGACGAGGCCAGCTTCATGGCCACCGCGGTCTGCATTCTGTCCCGAGAACCCCTGGCTCGATACTCCGGCCACCTCTTCGCGCAGCTCAGACTCCTCCAGGATCTGGCCGCGCGCGATCCTTCCCGGGCCCAGGCCCTCGCGGAGAGACGATCTCCCGGCGTGCGTCGCGATGTCGACGCGCAACGCGAGTTCTGGGGCCGCTACGAGAGGGCCTCGGCGGTGATGCGCTCGCTGCATCACATGGCCCGGGGCACGGCGCGCTCCATCAACGATGCCTACCTCAAGACCCACAAGGTGGAGGAGGGCGTGGGGAGCTATGATGCCTGCGGTCTCCTCCTCGTGGGCTACCTCCGACGTGTGGGGGGAGTAGGCTGGGAAAGGAAGAAGGCCGCCACCTCGGCCCGAGCCGGGACGGGGGGGGCGTCGGTTCAGGACGGGGGTGCTCGCCAGGCGCCCTCTCCCGCGGCAACGGAAGGTGGACGATGAAGCCGATCCTGGAGAGGCTGGCCACAGAGATCCTCATCTCCGACGGGGGGACCGGGTCGCTGGTCGGACAGGGTGCGCCGGGCCTCCGCTGCATCGAGCTGGCCAACGTGGAGCGGCCGGACGTGATCCTGGACGTGCACCTCCGGTTCATCGCCGCCGGCTCGCAGATCATCGAGACCAACACCTTCGGCGCGGGCCGTTTCAAGCTCGAGACGCATGGCCTCGCCGACAGGGTCAAGGAGATCAACTCGCGGGCGGTCAAGCTCGCGCGCGAGGCCCGCGAGGTCTCGGGCAAGGAGGTCTACGTCGCGGGCTCCATCGGCCCTTCGGGCATCCGGCTCGATCCTCGCCGTCGGATGCAGCGCGACCTTCTCTTCGATGCCTTTCGCGAGCAGGCCGACGCCCTGGAAGAACGAGGGATCGACGTCTTCTTTCTCGAGACCTTTTCGTCCCCGGACGAGTGCCTCCTGGCCGTGGAGGCGGTACGGCGGTCCTCGTCGCTCCCCATCCTCGCCTCGGTCACTCTCCCCGATGAGTGGGGACCCTTTCTCGATGGAAAGAGCCCGCTGGGTGCCACGTTCCAGCGCCTGCTCGAGGCCGGTGCGCAGGGAGTCGGTCTGAACTGCAGCATGGGTCCCGCCCAGCTCCTGTCGCTGCTCGAGACGGTGAGCCTTCCCGCCGGGGTTCCCCTGGCCGCGCAGCCCAACGTGGGAGTTCCCGAGCGCAAGGGGGGCCGGTTCGTCTATCCCCAGTCCTCGCCGGAGTACTTCTCGTACTTTGCGCGGGAGGCGGTCCGGCGGGGAGCGAGGCTCCTGGGTGGTTGCTGCGGCACCGAGCCTCACCACATCGAGGCGCTGGCGTTGGCGGTCCGGGAGCTCGAGCCCATGGCGGCCCGTGACGGGCTGCCCGCCGCGGTCGAGGTGGTGACGCGCCCGCGCAAGACCGGGGAGAGCTCGGGGCTGGCCCGCAAGCTGGCCGGCAAGCAGTTCGTGAACGTGGTGCAGCTCGATCCCCCCAAGGGCTCCAATGCCGAGCTGGTCCTCCAGGCCGTGGAGCGTTTCCTGGAGGTGGGCGGCGTCGATGCCGTCGATCTCAACAGCAATCCGATGGCACGGCTCCACATGGATTCGCTGTGGATGGCCGCCGAGGTGGAGCGGATGGGGATGGAGACGATCCCTCACATCACGCCCCGGGACGCGAGCCTCATGGGACTCGAGGCGAACCTTCTGGGTGCGTGGCGCGCGGGAATCAAGAACGTGCTCGCGGTGACCGGTGATCCGTCCCAGATCGGGGATCGTGCGGGTGCCCACGACGTCTACCAGACCGACGGCGTGGGGCTGGTGGAGATCCTCACCCAGCTCAACGAGGGGACCGATTGGGCGGGGAACGCCATCGGGGACCCGCCGTCGTTCACCGTCGGAGTGGCGGTCAATCCCAATGCCGAGGATCTGGACCGTGAGGTCGAGCGTTACCTGCGCAAGATCGAGAACGGGGCTCACTTCGCCATGACCCAGGTCTTCTTCGAGTGGAGCTGCTGGGAGAGGTTTCTGGACAAGATCGGTGGAGCGTCTCCCATCCCCGTCCTCATCGCCGTCTGGCCCCTGACGAGCTACCGGCTGGCCCTGCGGCTCCACAACGAGGTACCGGGGATCGTCGTTCCGAAGGCCGTCCAGGATCGACTCGAGCAGGCGGGACAGGGAGCGCGGACCGAGGGCTTCGCGCTGGCGCGGGAGATCTACGAGGAGTCGAAGAAGAGGAAGGAAGGGGGGGTCTACGTCATCGCTCCCTTCAAGAATCCGTCCGCGGCTCTCGAGGTCCTGGGCTGAAAGAGTTTGCTAGACTCTGCGCCCCATGCGCCCCAGCCGCTTCGAGATCACGTACCTCTGCCTCGCCGGGATCTTCATTGCAGCCCTCGTTGGCTGCAACCTCATCTTCCAGAAGTTCTTCACCTGGACCCCCCTTGCCGGAATGACCTTTCTGCCCGGGGGCCTCTCCGGGTTCACCTTCGAGATCTCGGTGGGGATTCTTCCTTACCCCGTGACGTTTCTGGTGACGGACATCGTGTCCGAGATCTACGGAAAGAAGAGAGCCGACATGGTGGTGAAGGCAGGCTTCTTCGCCTCTCTTTTCATCCTCGGGGTGGTGGTTCTCGCCGATGTCGTTCCCGCCACCTCCTGGTCCCCGGTGAACGAGACGACCTTTCACCGCGTGTTCGGGCTCTTCGGGCCCGCCATCTTCGCCTCCATGACGGCCTACCTGGTGGCCCAGTTCATCGACATTCGCCTCTTCCACTTCTGGAAGAGACTCACCCGGGGACGGCATCTCTGGCTCCGCAACAACGGCTCGACGATCCTTTCCCAGCTCGTCGACACCTCGCTCGTCCTGGTCATCCTCTGTGTCGCGGAAGTCATCGAGTGGGAGCGTTTCGCGGACCTGCTCGGGAAGGGCTTCCTGTTCAAGGTCCTGGTCGCACTTCTGGACACGCCCTTCTTCTACGCCCTGGTGGCGCTCTTCAAGCGGCTCTTCCCCGAGGAGATCGAGGAGCTCCGGCGTCTCGATCCATCGGCGGCCTGAATGAGCGAGCCCCGTACGAGGCGCACGTCACGAGAGGAGGCGGCCGACTGGTACGACCTTCCGCTCTACTACGACATCATCTTCGACGGGGGAACCGAGACCGAGGCCGACTTCCTGGTGGCCATGCACGAGCGCCACGGGCAGAGCCGGGGCAAGAACATCCTGGAGCCCGCCTGTGGAACCGGGAGGCTGCTGGCCGAGATGGCCCGGCGCGGGTTTCGCGGCCATGGGATCGACAGGAACCCGGCCATGCTCGCCTTCGCCCGGGAGAGGATGGCGTCCGAGCGTTTGCCCGTCCGGCTGTCGCGCGGCAACCTCCAGGACTTCCGGGTCAGGGGGAGCTTCGATCTTGCCTTCTGCCTCGTGAGCACCTTCAAGTACCTCCTGAGCGAAGCCGAGGCGCTCTCCCATCTCCGTTGTGTGGGGCGGGTCGTGAAGCCGGGGGGGCTCTACGTTCTCGGGCTGCACCTGACGGACTACTCCGACCGCACCTCGAGCCGTGAGAGATGGACGGGAAGGCGTGACGGGGTCCGCGTCGTCTCGAACCTGCAGACCTGGCCCGCGGACCGGCGGCGTCGGAGGGAGCGACTCCGCGTGCGGCTGAGGGTCGAGGAGGTCGCCAGGCCGGCCCGGGTCTTCGAGACCCGATGGGAGTTTCGGACCTACGGACCGGTCCAGATCCGGTCGCTGCTCCGTGCGACGCAGGAGTGGGAGCTCGTGGCGGTCCATGATTTCACCCACGATCCGCAGCACGAGATCCGTCTCGGGGGAAGGTGGCTCGACGCCGTCCTTATCCTGCGTCGGGGCTCCTGAGGGGGAGAGGTGACAGAGTGGGGCAGGAACCGGTCCCGGTGGGCGATTGCATCCTGGCGCGTGAAGCGGGGTTGTGGTAGATTCCGAGGGTGTCGGGGGCTCCTTCCCGAGCGCCCTTTCCCCGGGGCGGCGCGCGGTTTCCACAGCCCTGTTCGAGGAGCACGATGGGAATGTCTTTTCTTCGTCTCCCTCTGGCCGCTGACCCGGTCGGAGCGGGGATGCTGGCTCTCCTTCTCTCCCTGGTCTGGCTCTTCCCGGGCCCCTTGCGCCATCGCCAGGACCCGGACCTGCGGCAAGAGGGTCCATCCGAGGCCGCGCCCTCGGGCTCCGCGAGCCTCCGTCTTCCCCTTCTCTTCGTGGAGACCGATACGGCGGGCGAGGCGGGTCCGCGGTTCCTGGCCCGGCGCGGCAGCGAGACCATCCATCTCGACCGGGACTCCTTGACCCTGCAGAAGGTCGCGCGCGTGGGCGACCGGGCACGTGTGGTCAACGTGAGCCTTCAGTTCGAGGGAAGATCCCCGGAGGCCGGACTCCGGGGCGTGGGGACGGCCGCGAGCTTCCACGACTTCCGGGGGGAGACCGCGCATCACGCCCGGGCGTATTCCCGGGTTCGCGCCGTCGGCCTCTATCCGGGAGTCGACCTGGAGTTGCGCGAGCAGGACGGGCATCTCGAGTACGACATCCATCTTCTCCCCGGAGCCTCGGCCGGATCCGTCGTCCTGAGAGCGGTGGGAGCCACCATCGTTGAGTGCGGGACGGGGGGGCTGATCCTGGAGACGGCCGAGGGCCGCATCGAGCAGAAGCCTCCCTGCACGTTCGTGGTCGAGCCGGACGGCGAGATGTCTCCGGTCGACTGCGTCTACCGCGTCCTGGAAGGCAACCGCTTCTCGTTCGAGGTGAGCGGCGGCGACAGGGATCTCGAGGTCGTGATCGATCCCGGTCTCGAGTGGTCGACGTTCCTGGGGGGGGCCGAGGACGAGGCCATCTACGATCTCCACGTGACCCGATCGGGCACGGTGGCGATCCTCGGCGAGACGGACTCGATGGATTTCCCGGTGACACCGGGTGCCTATGATGTGGCCTGGAGCGCGAACTCGGACGTGTTCCTCACCTTCCTCAACGTGGAGGGTACGGCCGTGCTGTCGTCGACCTTCCTGGGAGGAAACCAGAGGGACATTCCGGCCGAGATGGCCTTTGACGCCCAGGGCAACGTCATCATCGTGGGTGAGACCAACTCCACCGATTTCCCCCTCACCGCCGGAGCCCTGGATCTCGTGCGCTCGGGATTCGAGGGGTTCCTGTCCCTGATCTCCGCGGACGGGGCGAGTCTCCTCTACTCGACCTACTTCGGCGGATCCGACGAGGATATTCTGACTGCGCTCTCCTGGGATGAGGCGGGGCAGCAGGTGACGATCGTCGGCGAGACCCACTCCGTCGATCTCCCGGTCTCGATCGGTGCCTTCTCCACGGCCAAGGGGGGAGGTCGCGATACCTTCGTGGCGCGCGTCTCCATGGGAGGACAGGGAAGCGCAGACCTGGTCTTCGGTACGTACCTCGGGGGTGGTCTGTACGATCATGCGCGAGGGGTGGCGGTCTCCGCCTCCGGCCAGGCCGTGGTCGTGGGCTGGACGTTCTCGACCGACTTTCCCACCACGGCGGGTGCCTACGACACCATGGCGTCCGGCAAGGGAGACGCGTTCCTGGCCATCCTGTCGCCGGACGGCACCGGGCTCGACTATGCGACCCTCCTCGGCGGCCGTGGCCACGATGCGGCCATGCGCGTCGCCTCCTCGGGCTCGGATTACCTCATCGGAGGCGTGACGTGGAGCTCCGACTTTCCCACCACAGCCGGCGTCGTGCAGAGGAGCCTCGGCGGGGCCAGTGATGCCTTCGTGGCCAGGCTGCGTCCCCAGGGGCAAGGCGGGGCAGACCTCGCCTGGTCGACCCTTTACGGAGGGTCGAGCCCCGAGGTGCTCCTCGATCTGGCCCTCGACGAGGCGGGAGGGGTCAACCTGGGCGGATTCACGCGATCACTGGATCTGCCCACCACCAACGATGCCTCGGAGCCGACTCCGTTGACCCTCAACGGAAGGCAAGACGGCTTCTTCGCCCGGCTGCGCTCCGACGGACGTCAGCTCCTTCACGCGACCTACGTGAGGAGCGAGGGAGGAGTCACGGTGGGGGCGATCGCACTGGAAGGTCTCGGCGCGGCCGTGCTCGCCGGAGAGGCCTCGGCGGGAATCGGATTCCAGACCACGCCGGCGGTTCTCTCCCCCACGCGGGTCGGCGGCGAGTACGAGGCATTCGTGAGGCGCATCCTCGTTCCCCAGGATGTCGAGAGCGATCTGAGCCCCGACCGGGTGGCGGTGCTGCCTGGAGAGCTCATCGCGATCCAGGTCACGGTGACGAACAACAGCCCGAGCAGCCAGGTCATTCGCGGGAAGCTCGACCTCTTCGAGGCCATCGGGGGCGCCGTTCCCGGCAACCCGGTGTTCGGCCCCGTGACCCGTCTCGTTCCCGGAGGCCGGACGGCCAGGAAGGAGATCCGGTACACCGTGCCTCCAGGCCTGCCTCCGGGCTGCTACTCACTCCGTCTCAGCCTTCTGCGGGGGAGCGAGCTCCTCTCGCTGTCGAGCTTTGCCTTCGAGGTGAACCCATGAGCCGAAGGATCGTCCTCGCGCTTGTCCTGCTGGCGTTGATCTCCGTACCGGCCTCGGCGGGCTCTCCCCCCAACATCCTGTTCATCCTCGTCGATGACCTGCGGTGGGACTCGGTCGGCCATGCCGGCAATTCCGTGATCCAGACACCCGAGATCGATGCGCTGGCCGCGCAAGGTGCCCGCCTCACCAGGTTCTACACGGTGGCTCCGCGGTGCGCGCCGAGCCGCGCCGCCATCCTCACCGGGCTCTATCCCCACCAGGCTGGCAACGGCATCCAGGCCAACGAGCTCTGGAAGGACTTCTCCGACGCCACTCCGACCCTGGTCACTCACCTCAATGCCGCGGGCTATCTCACCGCTTTCGTGGGCAAGGCTCACCTCGGAGGAGATCCGCGCGCCTGGGGATTCCAGGACGTTCCGCTCTGGCTGGCCCCCGGGGCCTCGTTCTACGACGAGCCCCTGCTCATGACGGGGGACCGACAGAGGCACGTCCAGGGCAACATCACCGAGGCCTTCAGCCGGACCGCCATCGAGTTCCTGCAGCGGCGGGGAACGGGCGACCAACCCTGGTTCCTGTGGTTTGCCACCACGGCCCCTCACTTCCCGGGCTGCGGGAGCTGCTCGGCGGAGTTTCCCTACGACCAGGCGGAGATCGAGGCGTCACCTCCTCCCGGCCTTGCTCCGGGAACCCCCATGGCCAATGTCGAGTGGGACCAGTACTACTCCACCATCACTCATCTCGATCGTGAGATCGGAAACCTCCTCGACGAGGTCACCGCTCTGGGGCTCGACTCCGACACGTTCGTGTTCCTGGCCAGCGACAACGGCATCATGAACGACAGCCACGGGATCCGTACCAAGGGCGTCTGGTACGAGGAGAGCACCCGGCTCGTGGGGATCGTTCGGGGCCCGGGGATCACCCCGGGTACGGTCCTGAACAATCCCGTGACCACGGTCGATCTTCTTCCCACCTTCCTGGAGATCGCCGGCGTGCCCCGCCCGTCGAACCTGGAGGGCAAGACCGCCCTCCCGCTTCTGACCGGAGGCCTTCCCCTTCGCACCACGATCTTTGCCGAGATGTCCGCGAACCAGGTCGCTCCCTGGCAGATGGTCGTGTCCACGACCTCCGTCTCGGCGGGCTACAAGTACGTCGCGCTCCTGGGGGGCTCGGAGGAGACCCTCTATCACCTCGACAGCGATGAGTTCGAGCTCGTCGATCTCCTGCAGGGCACTCCTCCCGTGAACGTTCTCAACCACATGCGCCAGCTCCTCGAGGACTGGCAGGCGGCCACGCCCTAGAAGTCTGCGTCGATCTCCCTTCCCCCTTCAGCGACTGCGCGTTGCGACTCGATGAGGGGAAGGTCTCCCTCGAGGGAGTGGGCAGGTCGGCGCGGGTCTTCTCGGTGAGCTTCTGGCGTGGGACGCACGGGATCCAGAGCGGTAGGGGTGGTCGCGCATTCGGGCGCCGCTATCCTCGCGATCCTCGCCCTTCACCTGCCGGCCCTGGCTCAGGATCCGGGTCCTCGGTTTGCCGCCCGAGGGGACGTGGCGTCGGCCATCGACTTCGAGGGTGATATCCGGCCCATTCTTCTCAATCGTTGCCTTCGGTGCCACGGAGGCGAGAGGGCCGCGGGAGGGCTCCGGCTCGACACCCTCGAAGGAGCACGGATGGGAGGCGACTCGGGGGGGGCCATCCTCGGCGGGCCGCTCGAGGAGAACGAGCTCTGGCTCCGGGTGACCACGGAGCTCGAGGACAACCGCATGCCGCGGAGCGAGCCCCGCCTTCCCGATCACGAGATCGATCTCCTGCGCCGCTGGATCGAGCAGGGGTCGCCCTGGACGGTCGAGCCGGGCGCCGCCCGGGACGTGGAGCCCGTCGGAGGCCTCGGCATCGCCGACTTGCTGCGGGCCGTTCTCGAGGAGCGGGCTCCTGTCTTGCTCGGAGTTCTTCTCCTGGCTCTGCTGTCGGTGCGGGCGCGAAGGACGAGAGCGAGTCAAGCGAGCCCGGAAGCGGGCCGGTGGCGGGGGACGATCGGTCGTTGCCTTTCGCTCTTCGGGGTGAGTGAGGCAGTGGCCGTGATCCTGCTCCTGTCCATCGCCTCCCTCTTCGAGGAGAATGCGCTCCTCACGAGGAGAGTGGCCCAGGTCAAGGGCAACGCGGCGCTCGAGCACCGTCACGTCTTCGGCTCGCCCCCCGAGCCCTTCCGACCGGACAAGGAGCCCGAGCTCGAATCGGTGTATTTCCGGGGGAATTGCGAGCGACGGCCGGATCTCTTCAACGGAGGAAACTACCGGACCGCGACCCTCCATCTCCGGCTGCTCGGAAAGGACGAGCAGCCGCTTCGGGTCGGTGACAGGGTCGAAGAGGCGGGCCTTGTCGCCGAGATCGAGATCGTGCGTGCCCCCAACACCCAGCAAGGCATGTACTCGGATCGCCTCATGGGTGGCGTGTTCCTCACCGAGACCCACTATCCCGATCGTGTGACGAGGCTCGTGGGCAAGACGGTGGTTCTCGAGACCCTCGATCCCGGGAATCGCTGGCGTGCCCGGTATCCCCTCGACGGGAGACGGTCTCGGGACAAGGACCGTCTTCAGGGGCTGATCTACCTCCACGTCAACCTGCGGAACGACGGGAAACCCTTCTTCCCCGTGGTCCATTACGGCATCCGGTACGACCTCCACCTGCGCGATGGGATCCTCCGGGAGGACTCGGATCTCTGGCTGGGCAACCTGTACTGGACCCCGCGTCTCGAGGTGCCGCGGCCCCACGCGGTCCCGATGCGGGAATGGTTCGACGTGGAGGAGATTCCCCTCATTCCAGACCCCGAGATCCCTGGTGCGGCCCCGTCCCTACCCCGTGTGGAGCCCCCTCCCTCCCCGCCCGAACCTCCCCTCCCCGGCCCCTCGGGGGCCTAGCAAATCCGGGTTCCGTTCCGGTGCTTGACGGCGGGAAGGGGAAGGGCCATAATCGGCTCCTCGACGACGACCATTTCCCCCAGAGATCAGTCCTCAGGAGCTCGGCCCGGAGCTCCACACCAGCCAGTGGGCGTCCACCTCCTTGACGGGAGGCGGCGGCGCTTTCGCCGGCCAATCCCGGAACAAAGAAGGAGACGAGGATGACACCACGCATGCACTGGACGACGATGATGTTCGCCATGGCTCTCGGCGTCGCGAGCCATGGCCGGACCGCAATGGGTCAGACGGGAATGGGTCAGACGGGGGAAGCGGCCTCAGGGCTCTTCGAGGTCCGGGGGGGGCGCGGTTCGATCCAGCTGTCCCGGGAGCTCCTGGACGGTCTGGGTCTCAACCTCGAGAGCGAGCGTTCGGAGCAGGGAACCGAGGACGGGCTGGAAATCGGCTTCCGTATCCCGGGGTCGGCCTCGTTTCAGGTCATCGAGCTCGGACGCACCTTCGGCACGTTCAGCAATGGTAGCGCAGCGCTCCGCGGCGAGATGACTCTCGTGGCCGGGACCTTTGCCTTCTCGGTCCGTGATCCGGAGCTCGCGGTGGTCGAGGGGATGGGCGGAACGGTGTGGACGGTCTCCGACGAGGGGGTCGAGGTCCTGCGTCTTCTGTCGCCGAATCTGGCCGAGCTCGACGCCGGCAGTGGCCGCGTTCACTGGGGGGACGTCTCCGTTCTTCTCGGCGAGGGCGTGGGCGATCGACTCGGGATGGCGGACGCCGCGGGGGCGACGCTCGGGTCCTTCCTGATGGAGCTGGCCGTGGTTCCGTCCGGCCGGGTCGCCGTGGACGAGGCCGGGGGGCATCCGGCCGGGTCTTCGGATCATCTCGGCACCGGTCCGGACGTCATCGTGGGAGACCTTCCGGGGACCTCCAACTGGGGTGTGGTCGGCGGGATCCGGGCCTACTCCGTGGCCACGACTTCCTGCAACATCGGCAACCAGAACCTGGACTGGATCTCGGGCAACAACCAGCACCCCGTCATCGGCCAGAATCTCTACCGCTTCAAGAATGGCCGGTTCGAGATGATCGGCCAGAGCTGGCTGAAGCACGGGTTCTTCGCCCTGTCGGGATCCCTCTGCTTCAACGACTGTCAGTCCACCAACGGGACCGAGCTCGGAGTCCACTGCTCGGATCCGTACTCCTCGTCCCTCAACGGGAGTCGTGACCGACTGGGCCCCAAGTACCAGGTCAATGCCACCACCGGTTTCTTCAACTACCCTCCGGCCCAGCCCGGCTCGGATGGAACCATCGGGCGCCGGCTCCAGGTCCAGGTCACCGACGTGGATCCGGCCCAGAATGCCGGGGCCCGGTACTTCGTCGAGGGGCACTACATCACTCCCGACGACGCGGCGGCCGGAAACGGCCTCAACAACGCCTCCTACCGTGAGGTCGTCATCAGCGGAGGCAGCTTCAACCTGAACGTCATCGGATCCACGGTCCGCGAGCTGGCTGCGGTCAACGTGTATCCGACGCTGACCTCCGGAGTCGTCGCCGGCAAGCAGGATGTCCCGGGGGACGGGCGCTTCACCGTCATGTCGAAGGTGACCGATCTCGGGGGTGGTTTCTACAACTACGAGTACGCGGTTCACAACCTCAACTCCCATCGCTCGGGTCAGTCCTTCTCGGTTCCGATGCCCGCGGGAGCGACGGTGCAGAACATCGGCTTTCACGACGTCGACTACCACAGCGGCGAGCCGTTCTCGGGCGCCGACTGGACGGCGACGGTACAGGGTGGCGCGATCACCTTTGCCACCCAGACCTTTGCCGAGAACGCGAACGCGAACGCACTGCGCTGGGGAACCCTGTACAACTTCCGGTTCGACTGCGACGTGGCTCCCGAGGCGGGATCGGCCACGGTGGGTCTCTTCCGCCCGGGAGCTCCGGACGACGTCGCGATCATCGCCACCGTCCCCGTGGGCGGTCCCCCGGTAGAGCGGGCCGACCTCGCCATCGACGACGTCGAGATCGACTACGATCCCGCGGACGGTGATGTCGACGCGGGTCCGGGAGTGCTGGGTCAGGCCGTCGATACGGTGATCACCGTGCGCAACCTGGGCAACGTACCCGTGGTGAGCGCGAGTCTGGAGCTCGACGCCTTCGTCGAGGGGGGCACCCTGCTCCAGAAGTCGCTCGTTGTCGACGATTTCGATCCGGCCGTGGGGCTGCAGAGCCTGGCTCCGGGGGCGTCGGCTGCGGCCAGGATCTCGTTCCCGGCGGGCGAGCTGGACCGTTGCGGGACCTACACGCTCCTGGCCCGGCACGACGGCCTTGCCCTGGAGTCACTGGGCATGGGTGGCCCCCTGTTCGGTGACGAGGATGCGAGCAACGACGGGCTCGAGGACCATCCCGATGAGGATGCTGATCCCGGCGACGACTTTTCCCCCGATCTCCTGGAGCTCGACTTCGGCACCATCGTCGCATCGGTGATCCCGGCCTCGGAGATCATCGAGAGTTTGGCCGAGAAGGTCCGCGTCGATCTCGACTACACCGGGCTCGGGCCCGGAATGGACTCCCACGACGTCCGCCTCGTGGCCGACCTCACCAACCTCGCTGGCGATGTTGTCTATCTCGGAGTGCTCGCCATCGATCGTCCGGGGGTGCGGTCGAGCGGGTCGAAGCAGGTCAGGATCCGCCTCGATCTCAGCACTCTCTTTCCCACGCCGGGGCCGGGCTCCGAGTATCGGGTCCGGTTGCGTCTCCGGGACACGAGCTCGTCCGAGATCTGTATCTCGACCCTGACCGGCAACAGCTTCCTCGTGCAGTGACGCGCTCACCCCCGGCCCCCCTTCGTGGGTGGGCCGGGTTTTTTTTTCTGCCTCTTCTGGCCTGTGGTATGATCGTCTGATCATGTGGGGTCCGCGTCACCGGAGGAGATGTGTCGTCCTGCGCCCGCTCACGCCGGCGTTGCTCGTCGTTGTTGCCGTGCTGACGACCGGTTGCGGAGGGCCGACCGGCAAGGAGGGGGCGACCTGGAACCTGGTGGTCGTGACCTTCGACACCACACGAGCCGATCACGTCGGGCACCTCGGATACTCCCTCGGCACGACTCCCCGGATGGATGCTCTGGCTCGCGACGGTCTCGCCTTCAGCTCGGCCTACAGCACTTCGTCCTGGACGGCACCGAGCCATGCGTCCCTCTTCACGGGGCTCTATCCCACCGACCACGGCTGCCGTGCCGCCGTGGGGACCGACTCCGACGTGATCCTCGGCCTCGGGCAGGAACGGACGACGCTGGCCGAGACCTGCCAGGCGGCGGGAATGGCCACGGGAGCGTTCGTGGGGGGGCCAGCGCTGAGCCACGCTCTCGGATTCTCCCAGGGCTTCGACGTCTATGACGACGACTTCGCGGGGCCCCAGCGATCGGCCCGGGCCACCAACGAAGCGGCGATCCCCTGGCTCCACGAGGTGGGCCAGTCCCGGTTTTTCCTGTTCCTGAACTACTTCGATCCCCACGGCCCCTACGAGCCGGACCCCTCCATCGACTACCCGTTCGGAAGCCAGCCCGTGGACGTGCCCGCGTACACGTCGTTCTCGCCCGGCGTGACCAAGCGAGACGAGCTTCCGCTACCCGAGGATCCCGCCGAGATCGACCGGTTGATCGAGCGCTACGACCAGGAGATCTATGCCGCGGACCGGGCGCTCGGACGGCTCATCGACGAGCTCACCCGCATGGAGATTCTGGACAGGACCTTGATCGTGGTCACGAGTGATCACGGCGAGTCGTTCGGAGAGACCGTCGGAACCGTTCTCTGGGGCCACGGGCTGGTCCCGTACCAGGTCCAGTGTCATGTTCCCCTCGTCGTGCGCATTCCGGGCCAGAAGCGCCGGCGCGGGGTGGTGGTGGAGGAGACGGTGTCCCAGGTGGATCTCCTGGCCAGCCTGACGTCCCTCCTGGGCCTCTCCCGTCCGACCGGGATACCGGCGAGCGATCTTCTCGGCAGGCGCGAGGCAATCGCTCCGGGTGCGCTGTGCGAGCGGTACCTGACCCAGGGCTATTGCCGGGCGATCGTGGGGCAGGAGTTCATGATGGTCCGGATCGTACGGCCCGACCCGAAGCGAGAGCGCGAGACCCTTCTGAGTCTCGGGCCCGAGCCGAGCCTTCTCCCCATTCGCCGCATCACCGACAAGGACACGTCTCTGGCCCCGGACCTCGTCGAGAAAGCGCGCGGGATCCTGGAGGATCTGCGTTCGATCGAGTCGCGCCTGACCGGCCGGCACGGCGGCCTCGCGCCGGTGCTGGAGCCTCCCGATCCGGCGGAGATGCAGCCCCTTTCGCACGAGGCCGAGGAAAAGCTCCGGCTCCTCGGGTACATCAAGTAGGGATGCTAGAGGAGACTGAGCGCGGCCTGGGGCTGGACGTTGGCCTGACCGAGGATGGCGAGAGCTGCCTGCTGGATGATGGAGTTCCGGGTGAGCTCGGCGGTTTCCGACGCCACGTCGACGTCGCGGATTCGCGACTCTGCTGCGACCAGGTTTTCGGCAGTCCGCTCACCTCGTTGAGGGCCCCTTCCGCGGTCTGGATGAGGCCGATGCCATCGTTGGCATTCCGGTTGGCCTGGTTGATACTGCGGATGTCGGCTCTCATGCGCTCCGAGATGGCGAGGCCGGCAGCATCGTCCCCGGCGCGATTGATGCGAAGACGGGAAGACAGCCTCTCGTAGGAGCGGCCGAGTCGGCCCGAAACATTGGAGAGGTGTTTCTGAGCATTCAGAGACGCCACGTTGGCGTTGATGCGAAGAGGCATTGAAGTCCTTTCGACGGGGTCTGGATCGTGTCAGCCGTGGGGCGACCCGATGGGGTGTGGTGGATCGGAGCTCAAGAACAAGAAGAGGAGAGTGGTCGACGGATTGTCGCGTGGGAGGTCACTCCCCCCTGGGAACCACGAAGGACCGAGTGTATTTCCTTCCGGTTCATGCAGTTAATTATAGGCCGCTCCTCGCGAGGCGGGATCCATAAATGTGAACGCATGTTGATATTGTGGTGATGTCTGAGGGTTTACCCTGATCTCGGACAGGAGGTCGTCCATGTTCACCCATCCGTCGCCATCGTGGCCCCTCCTGAGGGGGGCCGGCCACCTGGGGCTGCTCCTGCTCGTCGTGGGATGCTCTCGCACCGGGGGGAGTCAGACGGCGCCCGAGCAGGTCCCCGTCGAGATGGCCCCTTTCGCGGGCCTGGTGGAGGAGCTGGTGCGTGCCTCGCTCACGGATGGCCAGGCCTACGAGAAGCTCGCCCTTCTGTGCCGGGTGGCCCCGCACCGGCTGTCGGGGAGTCAGGGGGCCGACCGCGCCGTGGAATGGGCGCGAGAGACCATGATCCGCGACGGCCTGGAGAACGTGCGCCTGGAGCCGGTGCTCGTTCCCTGCTGGGAGAGAGGCGACACGGCACAGCTGGAGATCCTGGAGCCCCCGATGCCCTCCGGCGAGGGGGAGCTCCGGATCCTCGCTCTCGGAGGAAGTGTGGGGACACCGGGGGAGGGAATCGTGGCCGGCGTGGTGGAGGTGACGAGCTTCGAGGAGCTCGCGAATCTGGGGGGCGCCGCCCGGGGAAAGCTCGTCCTCTTCAACCGTCCCATGGACCCGGCTCTCGTCAACACCTTCGCGGCTTACGGAGGATCGGTGGGGCAGCGAGGTCAAGGCGCGATCGAGGCGGCCCGGGTGGGGGCGGTGGGCGCCCTCGTCCGCTCGATGACGACGCTCCGCGACGATTCTCCCCACACCGGGGCCATGCACTACGAGGAGGGCGTCGACAAGGTCCCCTCGGTGGCCGTGAGCACTCTCGGTGCGGAGAAGTTGTCAGGACTCCTGCGCGACCATCCGGGACGGGTGCGAATGCGGCTTCGCCTGGACTGCCGCACCCTTCCCGATCGTCCTTCGGCCAACGTCGTGGGCGAAATCCGGGGGCGGGAGAAACCGGAGGAGATCGTGCTCATCGGAGGCCACCTGGATGCCTGGGACGTGGGCGAGGGGGCGCACGACGACGGGAGCGGCTGCTGCCAGGTGCTGGAGGCGGCCCGGCTCCTGCTCGCGAGCGGATTGCGACCGCGTCGTACCCTTCGCGTCGTCCTGTTCCTGAACGAGGAGAACGGGCTTCGAGGAGCGCAAGCCTACTACGAGACGCATCTCGAGGAGTTGCCTCTCCACGTGATGGCTCTGGAGTCCGATCGAGGGGGCTTCACCCCGCGGGGGTTCACCACCGATGGCAACCCGAGGGCGGCCGCGATGCTCGCTGCGGCCAGCAGCCTCCTCTCCTCCATTGGATGCTCGGACATGCTCCCCGGGTCGGGTGGAGCCGATGTGAGCCCGTTGCGGAGAAAGGGCGTGGTCACGGTGGGGCTTTATCCCGACTGCCAGCGCTACTTCGACGTCCACCACTCCGAAAACGACATCCTCGCTGCGGTCAACGAGAGGGAGCTGGAGCTGGGGGCCGTGGCCATCGCCGCGCTCGCCTACGTGGTGGCCGATCTCCCGGAGAGGCTGCCTCCGAACGAGGTGACCGACGGAGAGAGTCGTTGACGAGTTCTTGGGCCTGCGTCAGACCACGCCCTGGGCGATCATGGCGTCGGCGACCTTCCTGAAGCCGGCGATGTTCGCGCCGTCGACATAGTTGACGAACCGTCCCTGGGTGCCGTGCTCCACGCACTGGGCATGGATGTGCTTCATGATGCCGTGGAGCTTGGAGTCCACGTCCTCGCGGGTCCAGGACAGGCGCAGGGCATTTTGCGACTGCTCGAGACCCGAGCAGGCCACTCCGCCGGCGTTGGCGGCCTTGCCGGGGCCGAAGCAGACCTTGGCGTCGAGGAAGACCTTGACCGCCTCGGGCCGGGTGGGCATGTTGGCACCTTCGGACACGGCGATGACCTTGTTCTGGACCAGGGTCTTGGCATCGGACTCGCCGATCTCGTTCTGGGTCGCGCACGGGAAGGCCAGGTCGCCTTTGACCCCCCAGGGCTTCTTGCCCTCGTGGTACTCGCAGCGGAACTTCTCGGCATACTCCGAGATCCGGCCGCGACGGACCTCCTTGAGATCCTTGAGCCAGGCCAGCTTGTTCTCATCGAACCCGGACGGATCGTGAATGAACCCGGTGGAATCCGAGGCCGTCACCGGCCGCGCGCCGAGGTGCAGGAGCTTTTCGATGGTGTAGAGGGAGACGTTGCCCGATCCCGAGACGAGGGCCGTCTTTCCCTTGCAGGAGTCGCCCCGGTGCTCGAGCATGTTCTGGGCGAAGTAGACGCAGCCGTAGCCCGTGGCTTCGGTCCGGATCAAGCTGCCACCGAAGGCGATACCCTTGCCGGTGAGCACGCCCGTGAACTCGTTGGCAAGCTTCTTGTACTGACCGAACATGTAGCCGACCTCGCGACCACCGACCCCGATGTCGCCGGCAGGCACGTCGGTGTCCTTGCCGATGTGGCGCCAGAGCTCGCTCATGAAGGCCTGGCAGAAGCGCATGACCTCGAGGTCGCTCTTGCCCTTGGGGTCGAAATTCGATCCTCCCTTGCCGCCGCCCATGGGAAGTCCGGTGAGGCTGTTCTTGAAGATCTGCTCGAAGCCGAGGAACTTCAGGATGCTCAGGTTGACCGTGGGATGAAAGCGGAGGCCGCCCTTGTAGGCACCGATGGCGCTGTTGAACTGGACCCGGTAGCCGCGGTTGACCTGAACCTTGCCGCGGTCGTCCACCCAGGCGACCCGGAACTGGATCGTCCTCTCGGGCTCGGTGATCCTCTCGAGGAGTCCGTTCTCGAGGTACCTCTTGTTCTCGAGAGCAAAGGGAAGAACGCTCTCGATGACCTCCTGGGCGGCCTGGTGGAACTCGGTCTCGCCAGGATTGCGCTCCTTGAGCCCGGACATGAAGCGCTCGACATCCTTGTGCTGCTGCGGGTTGGCCATGGGAATGGGTCCTTCGAACTGTCTTTCGATCAGGGCCTTCGAGCCCACCGGCGCCCCCGCACGGGGACTTCTGCCCGGGTCCAGCAAGGCCGGAAAGCCGACAATGGTAGGCACGAAAAGAGTTTCCGTCAACGGGCCTTCCTGAAGGATTGGCTAGTCTTCGGCTTTTTCCCCATCGGGCGCCATCTTCACGACCCGGGGCTCGAACCGAGCCAGGGGCTCCACGAGGTCCTTCTGGGCCTCCATGACCTGGTCGATGTCCTTGTAGACCATCGGTACCTCGTCGAGTCCTGCGGACAGGAGGCGCACGCCCCGGGCCTCGAGGAGTCCCCGGACCTGGTTCCACCTGAAGGTGCGGCGAGCCTGGGTGCGGCTCATGACCCTTCCCGCCCCGTGGGCCGCGGACCGGAGCGACTCGTAGCTTCCCTTTCCTTCGACCACGTAGGTCGGGGTGGCCATGGACCCCGGGATGATCCCGCGCACGCCGGCACCGGCGGGGGTCGCACCCTTTCTGTGCACGATGAGCTCCTCGCCGTCGTGCACCTCCTTCCAGGCGAAATTGTGGTGGTTCTCCAGGTCGAGGACGACGTGGGCCCCGAGGAATCGGGTCACGTGGCGATGAATGCACGCATGGTTGGCCGCCGCATACTTGCCCATGAGCTCCATGGCGTCCCAGTACTCGCGGCCTTCCTGGCTCGAGAGCTCGAGCCAGGCCAGGTGGCGGAGCCTTGGCGGCAGCTCGGGTCTCAGGCTCATGGCGAGCTTGCTGAAGTGGGAGGCGATGGTGGCGCCGGCGCCGCGGCTGCCGGAGTGGGAAAGAAGCGCCACGTAGCGACCCGGCGCGGGGCCGAGGCGCTCGTCCTGGATCTCGATGACGCCGAACTCCACGAAGTGGTTGCCGCTACCGCTCGTCCCGAGCTGGGCCCAGGCCTTGTCCTTGAGGGACGCCGTGACCTTGGACCGCGACCAGTCCTCGTCGATGACCGGGTGCTCGCGTCGTCGCTTGAACGAGCAGCCGATGCCGAAGCGGGTCTCGGACTCGATGGCCCGGGCGAGATCCGGGGTTCTCTTGTCGATGTACCGCAGGGGTAGGTCGAGGATCGACATCTTCATCCGACAGGCGATGTCGACGCCCACCGCATAGGGGATGACCGCGTCTCTCGTGGCGAGGACGCCGCCGATGGGAAGGCCGTATCCGACGTGGGCATCGGGCATGAGAGCACCGCGCACCGAGACCGGAAGGGCGCAGGCGTTCTCCATCTGCTGCAGCGATGCCTTGTCGATGTCCGTTCCCCAGACCTTCCAGGGAGCGGGTCGGGCGCGCTCCTCGAAGCTCGCCTGCGCCTCCTTCTGGCGGTCGAGCTCGGCAGCGAGGAGGCCGAAGTGGGGGTCGAGGAGATGGTCTCCGGGACGAGCGATGAGCTCGCGGAGGCGTTGATGGATCGTCTCGAGGCTCACCTTGGCCTTGCGAGCGCTCTTGACCCCGTCGACCGCGATCCGGACCGCGTCCCCCCGGGAGATGCCCATCTGCTTGAGCTGTCTCGGCTTCACGAGAGCTCACTCAGAACGCGACCCAGACGCGCGAGCCCTTCCTGCAGGATCGAGGCCTCGGAGCCGATGCCGATGCGGAGCGTTCCCGGAAGGTCGAAGTGCTCGCCCGGTACCACGAGCACGTCCTCGTCGTCGCGGGCTCTCCGGGCGATCTCGAGAGAGCTCGTTCCCGGGGCGCAGTGCACGACGGCGATGGCGCCGGCCTCGGGCGGGGTGATGTCGAGCGGCTCATCGAAGCTCTGTCCCCATTCGAGCAGAAGTGCGAGGTTTTCGCGCAGGAGGGAGCGGGTGCGTGCGAGGAGACGCTTGCGCGTCCCGGACCGGAGGGCGATGCGAGCGAGGTGGTCGGAGAGGGCGCCCGGGGCGATGGTGGTGTAATCGTGAACACTCCACAGGCCATCCACCAGCTCGCGTGGGCCCACCACCCAGCCCACCCGGAGGCCGGGAAGGCCATAGGCCTTGGACAGCCCGCCCGTCACCACGACCCGCTCGAGGCGTCCGTGCATCGTCGCGGTCTCGTTGCCGTCGAGCTCCGCGCCGCGATAGACCTCGTCGGAGAGGACCCAGCAGCCGGCCTTGTCGGCGATCCTGGCGATGTCGTCCAGCTCTTCCGGGCGGAGCCGGGCTCCGGTGGGATTGTTGGGGTTGCAAAGGCAGAGGAGCTTGGTGTTGCCGGTGACGAGGGTGGCCAGCTCGTCCAGGTCGGCCCGGTAGGCTCCCGAGCGCGGATCGCGCCGCAGTCGGAAGGGGCGGACATGCGCTCCCATCGAGCGGGCCAGGCCGTGCGCCTGGAGGTAGTTCGGGATGGTGACCACGACCTCGTCTCCGGGCTCGAGGAGATGGAGGCAGACCACGAAGTTGGCCTCGGACCCGCCGTTGGTGATCTCGACCTCGTCCTCGCCGGTGCCGGGGTGGAGCCGTGCCACCGCCTGCCGCAGCTCGGGGGTACCGTTGGTCTGGATGTAGGAGAGGGGCAGATCGAGGACGGCCCGCGTCTCGTCCTCGCTTCCCACCAGCTCATGCACGGTGAGGGGGTGGACGCCGCTCTCGGAGAGGTTGACGCCGACCCGGTTCTCATGGATGGATTGCTCACGCTCGAGCAGGAAGGGTTCGATCCGCATGACGTCTCCCGGACGGGGCTCTCCTGGCTTGTCTCGACTTCGCGGTCAATGTACCTCAGAGGGCCAGGACGCGGGGAAAAAGAAGCGGAGAGAAGCCCATGGACGTCGACATCCTGGACCTCCGGCACTGCGGGGTGGAAGGCGCCATCGCGAGCTTCCTGGTGAGAGGCCCGCAGGGTCCGATGCTCATCGAGTCGGGTCCGTCGAGCACCCTGCCGACCCTCCGCTGTGCGCTCGAGAAGCAGGGGGTGTCCCTCGACGACATCTCCGACGTGCTCGTCACCCACATCCATCTCGACCACGCCGGGGCGGTAGGCGTCCTGGCTTCGGTTGGAGCTCGCATCCATGTGCACGAGGTGGGGGCCCCCCATCTGGTCCATCCCGAGCGCCTCCTGAAGAGCGCGTTGCGGATCTTCGGAGAGAGGATGGACGAGCTCTGGGGGGAGTTCCGTCCCGTTCCCGAAGGAAGCATCGTCACCTATCGCGGCGGAGAGACGGTGCGCGTGAAGGGCCTCGAGATCCGGGTGCACGACACCCCCGGTCATGCCCGGCACCATCTGGTGTTCGAGATGAACGGGCTCCTCTTCAGCGGAGATGCGGCGTGCGTGCGCATTCCGGGTACGGACTTCATCGATCCGCCGGCGGTTCCGCCGGAATTCGACCTCGAGGCCTGGCTGCGCACCCTCGATCTTCTGCGCGGACTCGAGGCGACCGCTCTCTACCCGACGCACTTCGGCCGGTTCACGGACGTGACCGCGCATATCGACAGAGCCGAGGCGAGCCTGCGCGAGGTGACGGCATTCGTGGGGAAGCGGCTCGAGGAGGGGGAAGACGAGGCCACTCTCCTTGGCAGCTATCGCGCGTGGCAGAGAGAGCGGGCTCGGGCGGCCGGTCTCGACGAGAGCCACCTCCGGATCTGCGCCGTGGCCAATCCGCCCGAGATCTCGGTGGGCGGGCTCGTCCGTTACTGGGCCCGGAAGAGAGGGGGGTGAGGTGAGCGCGGGGAGCCTGTCGGCGCGTGACCTCGTGGAGCTACTGGCGGTGAGGCGCTCTCTCCATGCGAGCCCCGAGCTCTCCGGTCGCGAGGAAGAGACGTCGCAGAGGATCGCGTCCCTCCTGGAGCGGAGTGGGGCCGACGAGGTGCTCCTCGGTCTCGGGGGACACGGGGTGGCCGGGATCTACCGCGGCGGCGCCCGGGGAAAGACGGTGGTCCTGCGCGGTGAGCTCGACGCGCTCCCCATCCGGGAGACAGGAACGAAAGCCCATCGCTCGAAGCACGAGGGCGTGGCCCATTCCTGCGGTCACGACGGCCACATGACGATTCTCCTCGGGGTGGCGCGGTCCCTGGAAAGAGCCCGGCCCGGGGCGGGACAGGTGGTGCTCCTCTTCCAGCCCGCCGAGGAAACAGGCGAGGGCATGGCGCGCATCCTCGAGGACGGTCGTCTCTCCGCGCTGGGTCCGGATCTCGCCTTTGCCCTCCACAACCTCCCCGGCCACGAGGAAGGGGCCGTCCTCCTGCGGCAGGGAACCTTCGCCTGTGCATCGAAGGGTCTTCGCATCGAGCTCCAGGGCAACACCGCCCATGCCGCCTGGCCCGAGACGGGAAGGAGCCCCGCGGGCACCCTGGCGCGACTCCTGCAGAGGCTGCCGGGTCTTGCGGGAATGGCGCCTCGAGGCCGGCGCACCTGGCTCACTCCGGTCCACGCGCGGCTGGGCGAGGAGGCCTTCGGGGTCGCACCGGGAGAGGCGGTGCTGCTCGTGACCCTGCGCGCCGAGACGGATGAGGGGATGGAGGCTCTCGAGCGCGCGGTCAGGGGTGCCGTCACCGAGGAGGCGCTGAGGGACTCCCTCGCGGTGACGATCACCGAGGCCGACGTCTTCCCGGCCACCGTCAACGATGGCGTCGCGGTGGAGACGGTTCTTGGCGCGGCCACGCGCCTGGGCTTCCCGGTGGTGGAGATGAAGGAGGCGATGCGGGCCTCGGAGGATTTCGGGAGGCTCGCCGCGCTCTGTCCCCTTGCCCTCTTCGGCCTCGGTGCCGGCACGGGCTGCCGGGCACTCCACGACTCGAGCTACGACTTTCCGGAGAGCCTGGTGCCGCGGGGAGTCGATCTGTTCCTGACCATTCTCGAGGAGGCGCAGAAGGATGTTCCCCCTCACGCCGGGTAGGCAGGGTGCGTGCTGAGCCGCTCGTCCTCCACCGCGCCTCCCACCGTAAAGTGGTAGATGGCGGCGAGTGGGTTCCCGGCGGCTCCCAGCACGCCCGTCACCGCCTCGTCGAAGAAGCAGCCGATGCCGGTCGACCGGAGACCGGCGGCCTCCGCCTCGAGATAGAGCACCTGGCCAATCATGCCCGACTCGTGGTGGATGTGTCGGTACAGCGGAGCGCCGTGCTCGCGCAGAAGGGGGCCGAGAGGCGCCACCATGCTCACCGCGAAGGCCCCGTCCCGGGCGATGTCCTGGTGGCAGCTCGCGGCGGCCGCGGCCGACTGCACCTCCCCCGAGAAGAGGCGATAGAGGGGGAGATCGGGAGGAGCTCCGGGAATCGGCTCGAAGCCGAGATGCTTCGCCAGGAGCTCCCGGACCTCTTCCGCGCGCGCCGCATCACGGACGAGGAGGTAGGTGCCGGGTTCGAGGCCGTCGACGCGGTGCAGGAAGAGGACGAGGTCGAGAATCGGTGCGACCGGTGCGACGTCCCAGGGAGCGGGACACAGGGCGGGAACGAGACGCCCCAGCATGACCAGGAACCGCTCGCGCGAGAGCGAGCTCGCGCCGTCCATGGCCACAGCGGAGCGTCTCTGGCGCAGGATACGGGCCGCGCTCGCTCCCGTGGTGGTGACGAGGGGCCAGGAGTCGGGCCCGGGTCGGGCGGACGGTGGGGACGCGAGCAAGGGGAAGCTCCCAAGAGGAGACGCACAGGCGCGGGCGACCTCGTCGATCACCGGCCACTCGTGGTGCTCGGTGCTGAGAGTGGAGGCCCGGCCGTGCCACGTTCCCCTCGCCACGGTCTCCGCCGCGTCGCGTGCCAGGGGAACGGGCGATCGGTCGCTGCCACGGCGTGGGTCGATGACGAGAAGAACATCGGCCTCTTCGCTTTCCTCGGCGGGAAAATCCGTGGCGCGGTCGAGTCCGAGAAGGCGTGAGATCGCCGCGCTGCTCGCCGGGACGAGGCGGACGGTCCACCCCAGAAGGGCCGCCGCGAAACGGACGGAGGCGATCGCGTGTCCGACGTCGTGCTGGCAGTAGCGATAGGCGCGCTCGCCGTACTTCCACGACTCCCGCCAGTGGATGGACGAGAGGCCAAGGAGGAGGAAGGGGCCGGGATGACCGGGAACGAGCCCCGGGTGAACGCCCGGGGCGAGGCGAGTCCTTTCCTCGAGGGCGTGCTCCCTGGGCGCGTAGTGGAAGACGCCGGCCTCGGCCGTCAGCCCGGGAATCTCCGGTGCCACGACGGTGGCCTCGGTCGGATGGAGATTCCCGCTCGACGGGTTGACGCGCAGGGACCACGTGGCTCCGGGGATCGACTTCCATGCCGAGAGGGCGAGCGAGAAGAACAGGAGCTCGCTCAGGGACTCCCCGCTGAGGGGCCGGGGCGGCTCGGGGCCTCCCGCGAACAGGGTGTCGTAGGGGGGCGACGTGTCGCTCGCGTCAAGGCGCGCCTCCTCGAGGGGGTCAACGAGAGGGCCGGGAGGTGCAGCCTCCGCCGACGCCGGACGAGGAAGCGGCACGAGGCGGGCTCCCTCGAACCGCCGGAAGGGATCGGGCTGGCTGTCCCAGTCGAGGTACCCGAGCGACCGCGCGTACCGGAACGGGTGGTGCTTTGTCCTCTCGTGATAGTGGAGGGCGATGGTGACGGGGTCGGGTGACGGCAACGGGATTCCTCGCAGGGGTGTGCGGCGTGAAGGGTATCACGTCACCGCCACCCGTCCCCGCGGCGTCGCTTTCCCATGCCGCCCGTAAAGCGGGGGTTGGTCGAACGGTTACTCCCAAGGGGGAGGTCCCGAGAACCAGTCGTTCAACCACTCCTCGTCGACCCAGCTTGCAGGACCGCCATTCTTCTTGGCGTAGGTTTCCCCGGATGGCATGCTCTCACCGGAAGAAAACCCGAAACGAAGGAGCGCACCCACCTTTGCCCGAGGCCCATATGGACGCGAACGAAGAGGACCGTCTGATCGACAAGCTCCGGAAGATCGAGGCCCTCTTTGCCGGAGCCGCCACGCCCGGAGAGCGGACCGCGGCGGGGAGTGCGCTGGAGCGGATTCGCGGCCGCCTGCTGGAGCTGGAGGAATCCGATCCTGCCGTCGAGTACCGCTTCTCGCTCGCGGACGGGTGGTCCCGGCGGCTCTTCATTGCCCTGCTCCGGCGGTACGGCCTGAGGCCCTACCGGTTTCCCGGACAGAGGCGGACCACGGTCATGGTGAAGATCACCGCCTCGTTCATGGACGAGGTGCTGTTGCCCGAGTTCAAGGAGCTGAGCAGCACACTCCGGGAGCACCTGGAATCCGTGACCGAGCGCATCATCCGGGAGGCGATCCACGGCGATAACACCGAGGTGGAGGAGCAGACGGGCGGGGCCGCCGCCCGCGTGGGGGGAGCCAAGACGTACGAGGGCAAGCAGGGCAACCTCCTCGATGAGTAGGGGGAGGAGCCGCGCAAGCCTCGGCAAGCGATCTGGCCCTCTCCCCTCTACGGCGCCGCCACCTCCAGCATCACGGTATCGCCACTCTCCACCACCATGTCCCGGGTGCACACGTAGTGTCCCAGGAGGATCCGGTCGCCGGCGCTGCCGAAGCTCGCGGGCAGAGAGTAGCGCACCGTCTTCTGGACGTCCCGCTCGGGTCGGATGGCGAATTCACGCAGTCGAAGCGTCCGGAGGCGCCGCCGCGCCGGGTCGTCGGGGGAGGTGATCGCGAACACGAAGAAGGTCCCTCGATAGGTGCTTGTGGTTTCGTTGGCCACCCGGAGATCGAGGGCGATCTCTTCGCCCGGAAGGAAGGGCATCACCGTCTCCGGCTCGACGCCGTCGTCGATGGTCACCCTCGACCGGGCGAACTCGTAGCAGAGATGATCGAGGGCCGCGGAGTCGCTGCTGTCGCCGAAGTCCGCCTGGATGGAGAGGATCCGGAAGTCGGAGAGCCTCTGGCCCACCTCGAGCCGAACGGTGCTTCCCGAGAGGTTGTTGGAAGTCGTCTTGACGTCGACAAGGGTCCCCGTGGCCCCCATGCCGTCGAAGGCGGAGAGGCGCCCGACCGAGTCTTCGACGTCGAGGAAGAAGAGCTCGGCCAGCTCGACGGGTCGAGGCAGGTGGCTGATCGGATCCACGAAGTCGAAGATCGCCGTTCCCCAGTCGGAATCGGCGGGGTTGGCGGTGTTGGCCAGGGTGGTGATGAAGTTCGGGTTGGAGCGCGGAATCAGGTCATCGGTGTCGGTTCCCGGGGCACCGGTCACGTTCGTGTAGAGGCCGGGGTTGCCGTTGACGCCGGAGAAGGCCTGGGCGACGATTCCCTGGTTCTGAAGGGCAGTGCCCGAGACGTCGACCAGCGGGGGGATGGCCAGGCCCGTCTCGTCGGCATCGAAGCTGACGATCTGCGGATCCCCGAAGCGGTCGTCGCTGCACGACGAGATCTCGAGCGTGATCGGGCAGAGGGTCTGGTTGGTGCGATCGCTGGCCGCGAAGTAAAGGACGAACCGTCCGACCTGGGAGTTGATGGCGTTCCACCGGAACGTGGTGGAGATCGTCTGGCCGGGGGCCACCGTCATGGGGAGCGGCGGATCGGTGGTGGCGCCGAAGGGAAGCCCCACCACGTTGAGGCTCACCTCGTCCTCGGAGTCGGGATCGAGAGCCTGCACGTTGAACGTCAGCAGCTCCGAGGTGGTGCCGAAGACCGTCTGGTCGCAGGGTGAGTTGCCCACGAAGACGGGCGGATTGCCGCTTCCCCCCAGGAGCAGGAAGAAGTCGAGAGGGATCTTGCTCTTGACGTTTCCCTGGAGGTCGACGTCCTCCATCATGACCTGGGTCGAGTAGAGAACGCGCGGACACTGCGGCATGCCCGACCCCGTGGCACCGGTGGTGTCCCAGGAGAAGATGCCCTCGGGCGAGACGGAGACGGGATTGGGTGCTCCCGAGCCAGCGTCGCCGGGTTGGCGGAAGCTGCCACCGGCGGCTTCGTTGGCCGTGGACAGCCGGAAGCGGACGGTATCGCCGTCGAGATCCTCGGTGGGAATCCGGAACGAGCAGACCTCGTCTCTGCGGCACCCGATGATGGGGAAGAGGGTCGAGGTGGGCGGCCGGTTGGTGGTGCCCACGTTGACGATGGTCTCGAGGCGGTAGTTCCCGTCGGGGTTGTTGACGTGGCGGTTGCCGAGGCCGCCCGTGCCCCCCGAGGCGACGCAGGGGCTGATCCGGCAGCAGGTGGAGGTCCGGGCCGTGCGGTTTCCGTCGCTCCCGTAGATGTGGCGGATGGTCGAAAGACCGTCGCCGGGAGCCTCGTGGAGGAAGCCGTAGATCCAGTTCTGGCGCACGTCGATGGCCGCGACCCGGACGTAGAGCCGGGCCGTGGAGGCCCCGTCGCCGAAGTCGAGCGACGTGCCGCCGATGGTCTCGAGCACGTTGTCACCGATGTCGGGCAGGCCGTCGGGATGGCTTCCGTTGTATCCGTTGCGGCGGAACGCGGCCACGAGCGTGAACTCGACGGTACGCGGCCCGAGATCCTGCCGCGATCTCCAGGAGAGCTGGCCGTAGCGGAAGTGGGTCGCCGCTGCCTGGTCGACAACGACGAAGACGGCCACGAGGGCCAGCAGCAAGAGGGCGAGGGTGGGGGCGATCGACGCATTCCGGGACATGGACTCTCCTTCCATGAGGGCTTCACCCGGGCGATCGATGGGGGCGGGGATGAGATCGCTCGGGCACGGGTCCGCTTCATCCCCAATGATCCTCTCCGAGGACGCTCGTCTGAAGACAAGCGGTTGGACGCATCCTAGACTAGTGGGATCGGGGCGACAGGGTCAACACGAATATCTTTCCCGGAGCGGTATTTCCCGTGACCTGCCCGTGAGGGGCCTCTGGTGTCACCGTGGCGCAGCAGAAGGGCAGCCCAGGCGGGCCGGGCTAACCCCTCACGAGCTCGAGTCCCGGCCACTTGCCGCCGAGGATCTCCTGGTGGCGCGCCCCCATCCAGTCGTCGATGAGTGACGCGTAGACGTGTCGGAAGTCGGTGGTGTGGATGAGATCCCCGTTGTCGAGGTCGGTCAGGCTCGGATGCCTGCCGTGGAGGCCTCCCTTCACCCTGCCCCCGAGGACGAAGAGGGGCCCCGCCACGCCGTGATCGGTGCCGCCACTTCCGTTCTCGTGCACGCGGCGACCGAACTCGGAAAATGCGAGCACCACCACGCGGTCGAGAGCACCCTGAGCCTCGAGGTCGGCGAGAAAGGCCCGCAGGCTGTCGCCGAGGTCCCGCATGAGCCGATCGTGGGTCGGCTTCTGGTTCACGTGGGTATCGAATCCGCCCGTCTGCACGGAGTAGATCCGTGTGGAAAGCCCGCCACTGATGAGGGCGGCCACCGTGGCGAGAGACCCGGCGAGCGCGGTGGCAGGGTACTTCGCGCGGGGAGTGTAGCGGGCCGCCGCCTTTCTCACCTGCTCCGACGAGGACTGCGCCTCGTGGAGGGTCTTGCGGAGTCGCTCCAGGGCCCCGTCTCGTCCCGTGAACTCGGTCGCTCCGCGCCGGCGGGACGGCGCCTCCTCGTGCTCGCAGAGGGGAGCCGATCTCTCGAGGACCTCGGCCTCGCTCCGGGCACCGATCCACCGGTAAGCCTCGGGAGCGGTGAACGCCACGGGGCGGTGGACGTTGGCCGTGAGCGAGAACGGAACCTCATGGCCGATGTGCACCACGAGGTTCGGGTCGTCGGAGCCGGCGAACGCGGTGTCGGCGAGGCGACCGACCCAGCCATCACCGGCGAGCCTTCCCCGCCGATCGGCGGCGTGCCAGATGTCCATGCTCTTGAAGTGGGAGCGATCGGGGTCGGGATAGCCGACTCCCTGGACGATGGCCAGCCGTCCCTTGTCGTAGAGCTCCTTCATGCCCGAGAGCTCGGGGTGCAGGCCACAGCGGTTGTCGATGCGCAGGACCTCGCTGGCGGGGATCCGCGTGCGGCTGCGGCTCTGGCCGTACTCGTCGAGGCCGTGGGGCACGAGGGTGGAGAGGCCGTCGTTGCCTCCGGAGAGCTGCAGGAGCACCAGGATCCGGTCGTTCCCCAGCGAGGGGCCTGCAGCGATGTCGAAGGCGGAAAGTGGTGTGGCGCCGAAGAAGTAGAGGCCGGCCGACGCCGAGCTCGTCTTGAGAAACTCGCGGCGCGTGAAGTGCATGGTCTGTCTCCTCTTTCCTGTCGCTTGCTCGATCAGCCGAGGTGTGCCTCGGGAAGGCTCAGCACGATGTGGACGAGTCGTCCCAGCCAGGCTTCGGACGGAAGCGTGAAGGCTCCGTCCTCGTCCTGATACTCCTTCATGAGGGTGAGGAGGCTCGCCCGGGCTTCGGGGGTCACCGGCACGCCCAGAAACCGGTCGCACAGGGCATCGACGACACCCTCGGGGCTGCGCGTCTGCTCCTCGGTGAGGAGCCAGCGGATCCTCTCGCTCGGGGTCCAGCGAACGCCTGCAGGGATGGGAAGGCGTCGTCTCGCCGCGGCGAGCACGACGGCGGAGCCATCTTCGCCCGCCCCCTCCATGGTCATCTCGCTGTCGGGATTCATGGGTTCGGGAGAGAAGTCCTTCCGGATGCGGCTCGCATCGAACCCCTCGATGAGATACGCGGCGACGTTGGCCCGGAGGAGAAAGCTCGAGGTCGTGATCCAGGCTTCTCCGCCGTCCCAGCCCTTGACGTCGGGCGGGTTGAGCAAGGACTGTCCGAGGCCATCGGCCGCCTGGGCAAGAAAGGCTCCGGGCGGCGCATCGCCGAGCCTCCGGCAGATGGCCACCAGGTACTCCACCGGCCCCAGGATGCGGGAGCCGATGATCTCTCCGTCGTAGAACCTGGGGTCCGAGAAAAGCGCGGTGAGGACGGGCCGCAGCTCCCAGTCGTGCTCCCGCAAGAGGCCCGCATAGTCCTCGATCATCTCATCGGTGAGCCCGGGCCCGACCAGGTAGCCGAGGAGCCTTCGGGCCAGGAAACGCGGGGCCGCAGGCTGCGAGAGCGCGATGTCGATGACCTCCTCGCCGCCGAAGTTTCCGGTGTGGCCGAGGACGTGCTTCTTGCCCCCGTCGTGGAGCCGCCGGACGAGCACGTACTCGCCATCGCGGTGGGTCCATCCCGTGAAGGCCCGCGCCGCCTCCTTGATGTCCTGTTCCGTGTAGTTGCCCACGCCGAGGGTGAAGAGCTCGAGGAGCTCGCGGGCGAAGTTCTCGTTGGGTCGCCCCTTCCGGTTCTGGTCGTTGTCGAGATAGGCGAGCATGGCCGGATCCTTGGCCACGGCGTGCACGAGGTCGCGGTAGTTGCCGAGCCCCTCCTCCCGGAAGAGCTCGATCTGCTGGATCATGTGGGCCGAGTTGCGGACGTCCCGCTGGGAGCTCGTGAAGTAGCCGTGCCAGAAGAGCGCCATTTTCTCCTGCAACGGGTGGTCGGAAGTGGCCATCTCCGTGATCCAGTACGCGCGGAACTCGTCATGCTGCTTCCTGTCCTCGCGGCGTATCCTGTTGATGGCAGCCCGGCGCTCGTCGTCGGTGAGGCCCTTGAGAGCTTCCCGATTCCGCGGGCTGGCCACGAAGGTGCGCGTGTTCGAGGTGGACGCGGGTCTTCCCTCGAGGACGATCTTCACCGCCGCGGGAAGTCCTGCGTTCACCAGGGCCTCGATCTCTTCCGGACGACCTCCGAACCCGGCCCGGTTGATGAGGTGCTCGGCCTCGAGGGAGGAGAACCGGACCGCCCGGTTGGCCGGGGCCACCTTGTCGGCCGGGGCCGCCTGCACGGCGGGGGCCATCAGGCACAGGATCGGCAGGGCAAGGAATGTGAGCCGGTCTCTCATGGTCGCTCCTCCGTCGGGGGGCTCTTCCGCTCTGCTGCTTGAACCCGGCTCACCCCCCGTGGGTTGCGCGGGTCGTTCCTTCCCCCATGATCCTATCCTCGGGAGGCCATTGCTAAGCTCGTCATTCCCGGAAGCGCTCTTTCGGGGCCGAAACAAACCCCGGGAGGTCCCCATGCGGCGATTCATGATGCTTGCTCTTCCCGTCCTCTTCCTCTCCTCGTGCGGCGGAGGCGAGTCCGCCTCGGCCGAGCCGGAGACCCGGGCGAAGGTGACGCCGGCGCAAGAAGGGGTGAACGAGGAGGGTGGCCCCGAGACCCACCACGCGCGGCCCCCGCTCCCGGGCCCCGAGGAGCTGAAGAAGCTCCCACCCGACGGCGGCTCCCTTTACAACCGCCTCGTGTTCGAGAAATCTCCGTATCTCCTCCAGCACGCCGCCAACCCGGTGGACTGGTATCCCTGGGGCGACGAGGCCTTTGCCCGGGCGAGCCGGGAAGACAAGCCCGTCTTCCTCTCCATCGGCTACTCGACCTGTCACTGGTGTCACGTGATGGAGCGCGAGTCCTTCGAGGACGAGGAGGTGGCCCGACTTCTCAACGAGCGTTTCGTCTGCATCAAGGTCGATCGCGAGGAGAGAGAGGACGTCGACGGCGTCTACATGGAGGTCTGCATCGCTCTCACCGGGAGCGGCGGCTGGCCTCTGTCCGTGTTCCTCACCCCGGACCGGAGGCCGATCCTCGCCGGCACCTACTATCCCAAGGAGGATCGCTTCGGACAGCCGGGGTTCATGAGCCTTTGCCGGGTCGTCTCCGATGCCTGGAGGAGCGAGCGCGATTCGCTCCTCGACAACGCCAAACGCCTGACCGAGTTCTTGCGCAGGGACCTCGCCGCCGAGGGGAAGGACCCCGGACAGGAGATTCTCGACCAGGCGTTTGCCGGCTTCCGTGAGCGCTATGACCCGGTCCACGGCGGGTTCGGACAGCAGCCGAAGTTTCCCTCGCCCCACGACTACACGTTTCTCCTCCGGTACTGGAAACGCACGGGAAAGGGCGAGGCGCTGGAGATGGTGCACAAGAGCCTCCTCGCCATGCGGCGGGGCGGGATCTACGACCACGTGGGGTTCGGGTTCCACCGCTACGCGACCGATCGCCGCTGGCTCCTTCCCCACTTCGAGAAGATGCTTTACGACCAGGCGACGCTGCTGATTGCCTACACGGAGGGTTGGCTCGCCACCGGAGACGAGGAGCTCTCGTCTACGGTGCGGGAAATCGTCACCTACGTTCTCCGGGACATGACCTCCAGGGAGGGAGGCTTCACCTCGGCCGAGGATGCCGACAGCGAGGGGGAGGAGGGAAAGTTCTACCTGTGGAAGAAGAGCGAGCTCTTGTCTCTTCTCGGCGCGGACGACGGCGCGCTCTTCGCCTCCATCTTCGGGGTCGGTGAGGACGGCAACTTCCGGGAAGAGGCGTCGGGCGAGAAGACGGGCACCAGCATCCTCCATCTCCGGCGGAGCCTCGCCGAGGAGGCCGCGGAACGGGGACTCGATCCTGCGCTTCTGGCCGCCCGGTGGGAATCGGCCCGGGCTCGACTCTTCGCGGCGAGAAAGGAGAGGATTCATCCGCTCAAGGACGACAAGATCCTCGCCGGCTGGAACGGGCTCATGATTGCCGCCCTTTCCCGGGCTTCGCGCGCCCTCGACGAGCCTGAGTGGGCCCGGGCCGCCGCCCGGGCGGCGGACTTCGTCCTGTCGGCACTCCGGGATCGCGACGGTCGCCTCCTCCGCCGCTACCGCCAGGGCGAGGCTGCCCACAAGGCCTATCTCGACGACTACGCCTTTCTGGTGTTCGGTCTCATCGAGCTCTACCAGACCACGTTCGAGACCCGCTGGCTCGATCGGGCGCAGAGCCTCACCACCGAAATGGTCGCGCTGTTCGGCGATGAGGAGGGCGGTGGCTTCTTCTTCTCGGGAGTCGACGGCGAGGAGCTCCTCGTGCGCCGCCGCGAGATCTACGATGGTGCCGTACCCTCGGGCAACTCCATTGCCACCCTGGATCTCCTCTTCCTGGCCCGGCTCCTGGATCGCTCCGATCTCGAGGAGAGGGCGATCGCGATGCTCCGTTCCTTCACCCCCGAGCTGGAGAAGAATCCTCAGGCCTACTCCCAGCTTCTCTCGGCCCTCGATTTCGTCCTCGGTCCCTCGCAGGAGATCGTGGTGGCGGGAGATCCGGGCCAGGACGATACGCGGGCCCTCCTGCGCGCGTTGCGCACCCTCTACGTGCCCAACGAGGTGACGCTTCTGCGACCCTTCGGGTCCGGGGAAGATCTCTCGTCACTTCCCGAGTACGTGAAAGACAAGAGCCTCGTCGGGGGCAAGGCCGCGGCCTACGTCTGCGAGAGCTTCTCGTGCCAGGCACCGGTGACCGAGGCGGTGGCCCTGATCAAGCTCCTCACCACGAAGCCGAAGGCGCCTTCACCGAGCGAAGCGGCCGAGGGAGACCGCAACCGTTGATGGCACGGGACCGTCGAGCCCGGGTCCAGGTCACCGGCGTCGGGAGTCTTCCTCACCGGGATGCGGACGCCGCGGTCGCCTTCGTTCTCGATCACGCGCCACTCTTTCCCTTCTGGCCCCAGCTGCCGGGACGGGACGGCGGGGAATCCATGGTGCTGCAGGTCCTCGGGGACGCCGCCCGCCACTTCCGTCCCGGATCAAAGCCGGGGTTCCACGCCATCGGCCGTGGGGATCTCGGGAGGGTGGAAAGGGATCTCGCTTCCTCTCCCGCAAGGTGGAGGCAAGAGGACGCGCCGGGTCTTTTCTCGTTTGCGGCAGCCCTGCAACGGGGAGCCGTCTCGAAATCGGTCCCGGTGAAGGGACAAATGATCGGCCCTCACACCCTCGTCCTGTCGCTCGAGTGCGACGGCGAGCCTCCCCTGTCGCTTCTCCCCGCCGTGGTGCGGCGTCTCGAATCGCTTCTGGTCCGGCAAGTCGAGATGCTCGGCGCCCACGGGCACGACGTGCTCCTGGTGCTCGACGAGCCGGCATTGTCGGTGCCCTGGCCGGGCGAGGGCGAGGTGAGCCTCGAGTCCCTCGGCGCGCTCCTGCGGATCGTGGAGGCAAAGGGCGCGACGAGCGGTCTCCACTGCTGCGGAGCCATTCCCCGGGGATCGTTGTCCCGCCTCGCCCCGGGAGTCCTCTCCTTCGACGCCCTTTCTTTTGCGGAAGAAGTCCTGATGGATCCGTCCCTCCCGGGCTGGTGTGCGAACGGAGGTCGGCTCGCCTTCGGCCTGGTGCGATCGGTCGACGAGGGGCGGCCATCCGAGGCTCCCGAGGCCGTGGTGGAGACTCTCGCCCGGGCCATCGGCACGGAGAAGGCCCTGGCGGTCCGGGCGGGATCCTCGCTCGTGACCACGACTTGCGGGCTGGCCTGCGCCACCTGCGAGGGGGCAGCGAGGGCCTTTGACCTTGCCAGCGCGATCGCCCGCGCCCTCGAAACCCGGCTCTCGAGCGGGGGGTAGGAACCGTAGGCTCCCAATCTCAAGGGTCAGCGCGGATTGAGCCGAAGGAGTTCGGGAGGATGGGTCGAAGAAGCACCCGAGGGGGCGGTGCCGTCGTGGCGCCGCCAGGGCCACTCTGCGGGTACCGAGGAATCGGGAGTCTCCATGTCCATCGCGAGCACCATTGTCGCCGAGGCGAACGAGCTCAAGACGTTTCCTCATGTCGCCCTGAAGATCTGCCAGCTCACGGGAGCCGAGAACACCTCCGTCAAGGAGCTCGAGGATCTCCTGCGCGTCGACCCCGTTCTCGTGTCACGACTCCTCCGCATGGTCAACAGCGCCTACTACGGCCTCCGTCATCCCGCCGAGAGCGTGGCCAAGGCGATCGTCTACCTCGGGATGAAGAACCTCCGCAACGTGGTGATGCTGGATGCGATCCGGGGCAGTTTCCTGAGCACCAGCGGCGGCTCCAGCTTCTCCAGCGAGCGTCTCTTCCTGCATGCCACCGCGGTGGGAACCTGTGCCCAGCTGGTGGCGAGACGCATTTACGGCCTGCCCGGTGAGGACGCTTTTCTGGCGGGAATTCTCCACGATATCGGCCTCATGATCGAGGCCCAGGTCCGGCCCGACCAGCTCCAGCAGGCCGTCGATCGCTTCGTGGCCGGGGACGGCGGCCTTCCCGTTCTCGAGCACTCGGTGATCGGAACCGACCATTGCGAGATCGGGGCCTTCCTCGCCGAAAGCTGGCAGTTTCCGCCGGAGATCGGAGAGGTGATCCGTTGTCATCACGAGGAGCCGGCGCGCATGGAGGAGCTGGGTCAAACCCGGGGCTTCGTGCTCATCGCGGAGCACATCGCGGCCGCTTCCGGCTATGAGGAGTTCGAGGGGAAAGTGGAAGCTCCCGGGAAGCTGCTGGAATCACACTTCCATGACCGGAGTGAAGATTACCGGCTGCTCGCCGAGACATTCGCGGAGGAGATGAAGAAGGCGGAGGCCCTCTTCCAGAATTGACCATGACCGGTAGACTCGAGGATCTCTTCGGGAGGGGGGACAGGAGGCAAGGCCTCCTGAGTCTCCTGCATCGCCTGCGTGGGCAGGTCGTGGGCCTGCAGGCGGAGATCATCTCGCCCGCCGAGGGCGCAACGGAGGCGCTGGAGAGGCTCGCGGGATTTCCGGAGGTGCTGCTGAGCGAGGCCTCGTCGACGAAGCGGAGCCTCCGCTACCGGACGACGGGCAAGCGGCTTCATTTCGCCTACGACCCCGTGCATGAGGGCTACCTGCTGGCGGGGGCCCTGGCCGTCACGGGTGAGACCGAGGCCACCGCCTGTGCGGATCGGATCGGATCCGTGCTTCATGTCCTCGTGGAAGGGCTCGACGCGGAGAGGGTGACTCGCGATCTGGAGAAGAGGTGTCGTCAGCTCGAGGCCGAGCTCAGGGTGCGGGAGCTCCAGCACAAGGACGACCTCCAGAGCCACTTCGAGGCGGCGGAAGAGCTGCGGAAGAAGGACCGCGACTACGCACGGTCGCTGGAGCTGGAGGTGAGCCGCAGAACCCAGGATCTGGCGCGGGCCAACGCCGAGCTCGAAAAGGCTCTCCAGATCAAGGGTGAGTTCCTGGCCAACGTCAGCCACGAGATCCGGACTCCCATGAACGCGATTCTCGGGCTGAGCGAGCTCGTCCTCGGGTCCGCCCTCGCCGAGGAGCAGAGGGAGTACGTCGAGCACGTGCATGGCTCGGCCGAGGCACTTCTGGTGATCATCAATGATCTGCTCGATCTGTCGAAGATCGAGGCCGGAAAGCTCCAGCTCGAGGCCGGCATCTTCGATCTCCGGGGAGTGACCGATGACGTGATGAGAGTTCTCGGCCCCCGGGCACGCGAGAAGGGCATCGAGCTCTCGTGGCACGTGGATAGCCGGGTTCCGGCCCTGCTCGTGGGCGACTCGGGGAGGCTCCGGCAGATCCTCCTCAATCTCGTCGGCAACGCGGTCAAGTTCACGGGCAAGGGGGGGATCATCGTGGAGTCCGAGCTGGCCGAGCAGCTCGAAGATCGGGTCATCCTGCACCTCCGGATCACCGATACCGGCATCGGAATCCCCCGGGATCGCCAGGAGGCCATATTCGAGGCCTTCACCCAGGTCGATGGATCCACCACCCGTCAGTTCGGGGGCACCGGCCTGGGACTGACCATCTGCAGCCAGCTCGTGGCGGCCATGGGCGGAAAGATCTGGGTGGAGAGCGAGCAGGGGAGTGGAAGCACATTTCACTTCACGGCTCGTTTCGGCATCGGGGCGGCGCCGTCGAATCGGGTCGACTCGCGCTCGCCGCTCGCGGGCAAGACGCTCCTCGTGGTGGATCCGGAGGAGGAGACGAGGAGGCTGCTGCGGGAAATGCTCGCCGCCCAGGGTGCCCTGGCCCTGCCGGCGGAGGGAGTCTCCGAGGCCGTTGCCGTCGCTTGCCAGCGCGCGTCTCTCGACTCGGGCCTCGACGCGGTCCTGATCTCTGACCACACCTGCAGCACACCCGAGGAGCTGGTGGCGGAGATCCGGCTCATCCTCGGCTGTGCGGAGATCCCGGCACTCCTGTTGCAGACGGAAGACGAGGGAGAAGTACCCTCGATCTTCTCCGGAGCCGTGTCCAGGCCTGTGGTGGAGAGCGAGCTCGCGGAGCGCCTGCGCGAGCTCCTCGAGGCTTCGCCCCGGAAGGCGCCCTGGGGGGATTGCAAGGCGCCCCTCGACATTCTTCTTGCCGAGGACAACCTCGTGAATCGCAAGCTGGCCGTCCGGCTGCTGGAGAGGCTCGGACACACCGTGACGGTGGCCATCAACGGTATCGATGCGCTCGACAAGCTCGAGTCCCACGGCTTCGACCTCGTCCTCATGGACATCCAGATGCCCGTCCTCGACGGCCTCGAGGCCACCCGGGAGCAGCGTGCTCGTGAGGAGCGGTCGGGTGGCCATGTGCCCATCGTGGCCATGACCGCGCACGCGATGCGCGGAGATCGCGAGAGGTGCCTCCGCGCCGGCATGGACGACTACCTCTCCAAGCCCATTCGCACGGACGAGCTCAGGCGTATCCTCGACCGCCATGCTCCCGCGGCAAATGGCAACGGTCATCCCGAAGGTGGCTCCGATCCGTCGCCACCTCTGACCGAGGGCCCCTCGAGCACCCCGGAAGAGGCGGTCTGACCCCGGGTCGGCTTCTTTTCGGGGATTCACATCCCTCGGTCCCGCAGCTACGTTTCTCCGTGCATGTGGGAAAAGAAACGACCCTGTCGGGGCAGGCGACCGGCCTTCGGCGCCGTGCTCGCCCTCGTCCTGGCTCTCGTCGCATCCGCCTCGCCGACCCCGGACGACCCCGGACGGAGCCTGAGGGAGGCTCTGGGCGAGCTGCATGGCCTGCGGGCCGAGCTCCGCGCCGAGGAAGTCCGTCATCGGGAGGCCAGCGAGCGCCTCCTCGCCCTGACCGTCCGCCTCGCCGCGGATCGGACCGAGCTCGAGCCGGCGCTCGAGGGGATCGTTGCCGAAGAGGGTCGGCTTCGGGCGGAGCTGTCCCGGGTCGAGTCGGGTTCCCTCGAGGCGGGCCGGTTGCTCACCGGGTTGGCCGCCGGGCTCGATGCTTTTGTCGACCAGGAATCGACCCGGGTGGCTTCCGGCATCTCCCTGGAGCGCGAGCGTCGCCAGGGGGTGCTCCGGGAGGTCGTCCGGCTCCTCGCCTCCGCCACGCCCGATGACAAGGCCCTCGGGCTCGAGACCCTGGCAGGTTTCGTCCGGGAGGAGCTGCACCTCGCCGGTACCTGCGATGCTCGTTCCACCAGGGTGGAGCTTCCGGACGGTCGTGAGCTCGACGCGCGCATCGTCCGCATCGGGCTCGTCACCGAGCTCTTCCGGGCCGTGGAGGAAGACGTCCAGGGGGAGCTCGTGGCCGGAGAGTGGCATCTCCAGGAAGAAGGCCGGGAGAGCTCCGTGACCACCCTGCTGGACATCCTCGACCGGCGTCGGTCGTCCCGTCTCGTCGAGGTTTCCCTGAGGGTGGCGGGAGGTGCGAGGTGACCAGGAGTCGCGTCCTCGTGGCTCTCCTCCTCGCGGTGGTGGGGATCTGGCCGGAGCGCCTCCGCGCGGACGGCGAGAAACCGCCGCTTCCTCGGACCCTAGAAGCGATCCGGCAGGAGATCGAGGAGACGCGGCGGACGCTGGAGGAGACAAGGCTGCTCGCCCGGGGGACGGAGGCCTCGCTCGAGGAGGCGCGGCGCGCGGAAGCCAGGTCCACCCTCGACGTGCGCCTCCGGGTGGAGAGGTTGGGCGCAAGGACTCGAGCTCTCACCGAAGAGCTTTCCGGGAGAAGAGCCGAAGGAGCGACCCTGGCCGAAGCGAGGGAGCGCGGACGCCGCGCCGTCCTCGAGATCGCCGAGGGACTCCTGCTCCGGCTGCTGGACCTGCCCTTCCACGACGAGAGAGAGGCCGAGCTGCGGGGCGCGGCTGCGGCGCTCTTGCCCGGGGGCGGCATCGAGGAGGGAATCGACGGGGGCTCCACCGTCGTTCGGGTGCTCGAGGAGGTCCTCGCCGAGGCCAGTCGGGTGACGTTGCGGCGCGCGGGGGCGCGGGTCGCTTCGGGAAGAACCGAGGAGGTCGAAGTCCTCTCCCTGGGGGGAGTCTCGTACTTCGCGCGCGGAGAGGGAGGGAGCATCGAGATGGCGGTCCGCCGCGATTCCTCGGCCGGGTTCGGCTTCTCGGCTGCCCTCTCGACCGCGGAGAAGAAGACCGTCCAGGCGGCCATGGAGACCCTGGCCCTCGGGGGCCCGGCCGTCGTGCGTCTTCCCCTCGACATCACGGGCCAGGTTCGATCGACACCGCAGGGCCTCCTGGCGCGGCTCGCGGCTCTCTTCGAGGCCGGTGGGTTGCTCATGACTCCGCTTCTCGTGGTGGCCGTGCTGGCCCTCGTCCTTCTCGGCGAGAGGGCGTGGGTTCTTCATCGCGAGGGGACATCGTTCGCGAAGGGCAGCGCCACCGTGCTGGAGCTCTGCCGCGAGCACCGCCACGAAGAAGCGGAGGTGATCTGTGCCGCGACGAGGGGTGTCGTTCCGCGGACGTTGCACGCTTGCCTCGCTCGCCGCGAGGGAGGGCAGCAGGCCATGGAGGACGCCATCCAGGAGAGGCTCCTCCACGAGCTACCGCGGATGCGCCGCTTTCTCGGCGGAGTCGCCGTGCTCGGATCGGTGGCGCCGCTGCTGGGGCTTCTCGGCACGGTGACGGGGATGATCCGGACGTTCTCGGTGATCCAGGAGCATGGAAACACGACCCCGGGTCTCCTGGCCGGGGGAATCGGTGAGGCCTTGCTCACCACCGCGTCCGGCCTCGCGGTGGCCATACCCGTGTTGCTGCTGCACAGCCTCCTCCAGGGGCGGGTCGATCGCATTCTCGCCGACGCCGAGAAGAGCGCTGCTTCCCTTCTCAATACGCTGGCCGCGGAGGAGTGATCGTGCATGCAATGATCCTTCTCGAGCGGGGAGGTCCGGTGCTGGTGGCCCTGCTCGGGCTGTCGATCCTGGCCTGGACGGTGGCGCTGAACCGGTGGATCGTGCTTCGCAGAGATGCCCGGAACGATCGTGGGGCGGGTGAGATCGCGCGGGTCCTCACGAGAGAGGGACGCGAGGCTGCGGCCCGTCTGTGCGCCCGGGGGGAGACCGTCGAGGAACGGGTTCTCTCCGTGTCTCTCCTCCCGGGAGACCCGGGTCGACGTCGTTTCGAAGGACGCATCCGCCCGATCCTCGTGGCCGAGGAGCGTACGCTCCTCGGTCCTCTGGGCCTCGTTGCCGCCTGCGCGGCGGCCGCGCCCTTGCTCGGGCTCCTGGGCACGGTGCTGGGGATGATCCGGACCTTCGGGGCTCTCGGGGACGAGCCGGTGTCGGGAGTCGGATTCGCCGAGGGTATCGGCGAGGCCCTTCTCACCACCCAGGCGGGGCTGGTGGTGGCGGTGCCGATGATCCTCCTGCACTTCTTCCTCCAGGCGCGGGGTCGTCGCTGCATCGCGAGGGCGGAGCGAGAGGCCCGGCGGATCGAGGCGCTCCTGGCCCATGGAGGCCCGTGACGTGTTTCCATCCCTGCAGAACGGCAAGGGATCGCGATCCCACGTGGCGGTGGACATGGCGCCGATGATCGACATGGTGTTCATCCTTCTCATCTTCTTCCTCGTCACCACGAGCTTCGAGCGGACGACCGGGATCGAGATCGAGACGCCGGCCGCGGCGACCGGTGTTCCTCTCGACCAGGCATCGCTGCGCGTCGCCATCGCTCCCAGCGGTGCTCTCTACGTGGAAGGCGAGCCTCTCGCCGAGGGCGAGCTGGAGGCGTTGCTCGAGGAGATCGGTAGGGCGAGGGGAGGCTCGGTGCTGGTCATCCCCGACGTCGATGTCAGGGCGGGAAGGCTCGTGGAAGTCATGGATCTCGTGCGGGCCAAAGGGGTGACGGACGTGGCCGTGGCCACGCGGAAGAGGAGCGAGCGGTGACGCGGGGGGAAGGGCGAAGGTGGAGCGGCCGACTCGCTGCCCTCGGGCTGGCTCTTCTGGCGAACATGTTCCTCGCCGGGACCCTCTTTCTGCTCGAGGGCGAACAATCTGCCTCCGTGGCGTCGCCGCATCCGGTGCGATGGAGGGCGGGACTGGACGACAAGCCGAAGACGCGTCCTCTGCCGACCTCGATGGGCCAGGCCGGCTCGGCGCCCGTGGTGTCCTCGCCCCCTTTCCCCGAGGTGAAGGCCGCGACTCCGTTTCCGCTCGATTTCGCACCGCGGGCGGTGGTGATGCCGCAGGTCGTCGCGGAAGCAGAGAAGGAGCAGGTCGTCCCGGGGCCGGCCCTTGTCCGGAGCCCCTCTCCCGATCCGGATGAGGAATCGGCATCGACCGGGGAATTCGGGCCCCTCGAGGAGCCCCTCGACGCCCTCCTCGTGGATCGTCCCCCTCGAGAGATTTTCGCACCGCCGCCGCGCTTCCCGGCACGGGCCCGGCGCAGGGGGCTGGAGGGAGAGGTGACGGTGAGGCTCGTCATCGACGAGGAGGGGAGGGTCGTGGAGGCCGAGCTCGTGCGGGTGATGGGCGATGCTTCCTTCGGCGATGCCGCTCTCGAGGCGGTGCGCGGGTGGCGCTACACGGCGGCCTGGCATCGGGGACGCGTGGTGCGGGTCTTCGGGACCAAGACGATCGCCTTTCGCCTGGAGGACGGACCATGAGCCGCGGTGGGGAACGGGTCGGGATGGCGTGGCTCGGGATCGCGGCCACGATTCTGGTCATGTGCGGAACGGGGCGGTCTCGGCCGGATTCCCCGGAGGAGCCCACGTCCGATCTCCGGATGCGGCGCCTTCGTGAGGTGCGGGAAGGCGGAGATCCCGGCGCAATCCACCGGGCGGCAAGCGAGGCTCTTCTCGACGAGCCCGCGAGCGTCCCCCTCCTCACGATCCTCGGCGACGCCGCCCTCGAGCTCGGGCGTGCGGAGGAGGCGGAGGTGATCTACCGGCGTCTCGTCGACGAGAGACCGGAGGATGGTGCACTCTCCGTAAGGTTGGGGCGGGCCCTGGCCCTCTCCGGGAGCACGAAGGAGGCGCTCGTCCACCTCGAGGCGGGCCTGCTCCTGGGCGATGCCTCTCCCGGGCTCGCACGGACGATCGCCGAGCTCTGGGTCGCCGAGGGAGATCTCGAAAGAGCGATTCGCTTCTACGATCTTGCCCTCGAGGGAGAGGACATCGCCGGTCGGGAAGGGCTCTCCCTGCGCCGGGCGCAACTTCTCGTCCTCGTCGGCGACGGGCCTGCGGCGAGGGGGGAGCTCGAGGCGCTTGCCCTTTCGGAGCGGGCGGAGATCCGGGGAGAGGCGTGCCTCCTTCTGGGCCGGCTGGAGGCGGGGGAGGGGCGGATCGCCGAGGCGGAGGAGAGGCTTTCTGCCGCCGCGGAGCTCGGGGTCACGGACGGCGAGCTCGACGTCTACCTGGGGGTGGCGCTCTTCCGCACGGGAGACTGGAAGGGCGCCGGGGAAGCCCTCGGGCGCGGGCTGCTCACCCGACCGGACGACGGCCCCGCCCGGCGGGCCCTGGTCCTCTGTCACCTCGAGGCAGACGAGCCCGAGAGGGCCTTGGACGAGCTGCTACGCTACGTCGAGATTCACGGTCTCGATGCCACCGCACGGGAGCTGGTGACCGAGGTCGTGCGCCGAGAGGTCGCGGGCCCGATGCACCCGGGCGGGTCCGCCGAGGAGGAGTGATGGGCGAGCGCGAGTACACGTCGTACCAGAAGAAGATCATCCGGCGTTACTACGACAACCAGGACGGGATCGGCTACCAGCAGCTCATCGAGCTCGTGAGCGAGATCTACCTCGCCACGGGCAAGAAGCGTGACCAGCTCTGGAAGAGGGCCGAGACCGCGCTCAAGAAGCTCGAGATCGGTGAGAAGCGGATCGCGCATCTCATGGAGAAGAAAGACGTCGAGCTGCTGGCCAACGTGGTGAAGGAAAAGAGCGGGTAGGGGGGCAGGGGTGGTTCGCGGTGGAAGAGAGCCGAGTCGTGGGCGAGGGATTGACGGGCCTCGGGGGAGAACGGTGGGAGGGGGCCTGGAGGAAGAGGAGGTGAAGATGAGTTCGCAGAGGGGGAGCGGCACCGGCCGAAGCGGCCGCCGCTGCAGAGGCGAGGAGGCAAGAGACGAGCCCCGCAAGGATCCCGACCTGCAGTGACTTCGCAGAGACAGGCCCGACGACCCGGTCCTCTTCCTCAACTGTGCCTTGACGGCGGCCGCTTCGGCCGGCGTTCTTCCCCTCTTCCCTCCCCTCTTCTCTGCGAACTCATCTTCACCTCCTGGCCTCCTCCCGGCCCAAGGGGCACTTGCCCACCGCGCCGCCGACTTCTACCGCTCACCACCCCCCGGCAGCAGCACCCGCCCGCACAGCCCGCCCGGGCTCTCCACGATGAGCGGCTCGTCGCTGAGGAACGCCTCCCCGAGGCCGATGCCCACGGAGTAGCCGAACATCTTGCGCCAGTCGAGGAGGACATCGAGGATGGGCCGGCCCGCGCGCACGATCCTCATCTGGGTGGTGAAGCAGGCGATGAGCTCCTTGAAGCGCTCTTCCTGGGAGGTCACGTCGACGACGAGGCTGGGCCGGGCGAACCGGGGCACCATGAAGTAGAGGAGGCGGTCGACGACCCAGGGCTCCAGCTCGGGGATCACCTTGCCCACGCCGGCCACCTTGACCGCGCCCGTGACGACCTTGCCGAGGGCGAGATGGTCCTCGTGGTTCACCCCGTCACGATGACCCTGGAAGTTCGTGTGATAGGGGGCGAGGAGGAGGGATGGGCGCGCCCTCCGGATCACCCGGATGGCGTCGAGCCGGTTCTTCTCGTCGACGTAGATTCCGCAGTCCGGGCGGTCGAGGAAGAGAAAATCATAGCCCCCGAAGTCGGCTGCCCGCCGCTGCTCGTCGATGCGCTCTGACACCGTCCCGTGGCGGCCCTTGTCCCCCGTGGTGAACACCACGTTGAGGACCTTCTTGCCCTCGGCGGTGAGCTTGAGGAGCGTTCCGCCGATGGCCATCTCGGCATCATCGGGATGGGCTCCGAAGACGAGGATGTCGTAGCCGGGCTGGATGGAAGAGATGTCGTCAATCTGCATGGTGTGGCCTTCCACGTCGTGGGCAAGAGGACGTTCTCACCACGAAGAGCACGAGAAACACGAAGGAGGAGGAGTCTACCCGCGGTGATCGAGGAAGGCGAGCCGGTCCCCGCGGGTTGACTTGGACGACCGGCCCGTGCAAGCTCTGCCCGGCGAGGGCCGGTTGGGAGGCGAGCAGACCATGCGCGCTCACGAGGGCGTCGCTTCGGGCGGGCGACGGGCAAGAGCATCGGACGTGGAGAGCAGCCGCGTTGGATTGCGGGGCGGTGTCGGACCGCGCTGCGTTTCCGCCCTCTCTGGCCTCCTTCTCCTCACCGGCTGTGCCCTCCCCCTTCCTCTGTCCGGTGGAGGCTCCCTCATTCTCGGGTACTCGCGGTTGAACGAGACCCGAGGTTTCCGTCAAACCGTGGTGCCCGGCGTCGATCTCCGCACGAGCGGCGGCCTCCCCGGAGTGACCGTGGGCTACTCGGATCTCCGGGTGCTGAGGCCGGTCGCGGCGCGCCCCGACCTCCCGGCGGAGAGATCCTCGTCGATCGCGTTCGAGCTGCCGTTCTGCATCCGGTGGACCGATGCCCGTGGCGACGTGCGCCGCGTCGGTCTGTTCGTGGATCGAGCATCTCCGACCACAAGTCGCTGCTCCTTCGTCCACCACCGCTACCTGGGCATCGAAGGGCACGTGGCCCCTGGAAGCTCGGGCGCCAGTGCGGGCTTCGGGGAGATGAGCCTCCTCGTCCTACCTGCCGACGGCGAATGTGCCGGGTCGCTTCACTACCGGGCCGATGATCTGGAGAAGTGTTTTCTCGAGTTGCGAAAGGAAAGGAGATCCGATGGGTGATCGACGAAGAGACGGGGCGCGAGGCCGTCCCGCCTTGCTCCTCCTCGTGTCGCTCCTTGTCTCTGCGAGCGGCTGTGCGCTGGCGGGGGGCGAGAAGCTCCTCGTCTTCACGACCTACACCCGGACCGGAATCCACATCGGTGCGGTGAACGGTCAGCCCGTGAGCGCTCTCCTCGGCCACAAGCGGTTCGAGGGGGCGATCCTGCCCGTGCGGCCCAAGGAGTCCAGGGACATCGAGGTCGACCTCGGCAACGGGGAGACGGTGGACATTCCGTCCGACCTGTCGTCGGTCTATGCCGCTCTCAGGGTCGACAATCGATGGTTCGGAGGGCTCGACATCGAGCAGCATTTCGCCACCGGGGCCGCCGCGGTGAGGATGGCAAGGAGCGGGGGAGTCGTGTCCGATGCCGGGAGAGAGGAGGATCCGGAATGAGCAGGTACGCGGTCATCTCATTGCTCCTCCTGCCCATGGTCACGGCATGGGGATGCGCGAACACCGTTCTCTTCTCCACCTGGACGACGACCGGGATCGAGATCAACGGCGCCGAGGGCACCCAGTCGGCCAAGCTCGGCTACGAACGCTTCGAGGGCGTCGTGATGCCCGACCGCACTCGTCACGTCGTCGACGATGGAGACGGCGTGGATGCTTATCCGGTGGCGTCGCGGTACCGGCTCAAGTCCGGAAGCGTCTCGCTGGCCTCGCTGGGGTCGGTGAAGATCTATCACGTCTTCGCCTCCGGCGAAGCGGCCGTGCAGGAAGGAGTCCAGAGGAGCCTCGAGAACGACTTCAACAAGCTCGTGGTCGGTCTCGGCGAGGAGGTCGATGTCGATCACGCCCAGGAGATCCGGCGCATGATCGATGCTGCCGGTGATCCGGAGAAGGCGAGCATGCTTGCCGCGGTCAGCGATGTCCTCGGGGACGGGAGCACCCTCTCCCCGGGTCGGGCCAGGATCCTCATCGGCGAGGCGGTGGACGCGAAGAGATCGAGCGACCTCGAGAAGCTTCACGCCCGGATCAAGAAGATCGTGGAGGGAGACTGAGCCATGGCCGACACGCAGGAGAAGCTCGAGGAGCTGCTGGGCGACGGCTGGCTGGTGACGAGCGTCCACGTGGCGGCGTCCAACTGGCGCAAGGGGAGCTTCCGGCGGGAGTTCCTCTGCCAGAAGGCCAAGCAAGGCCACTACCACGTCGAGGACGAGCCCGCAGGTGAGCGGAGGAAGGTCTTCTTCGGGGTCGAGGACGTGTAGGCGGCCGCCCCGGTCCTACAGAGGGAAGAGCAGCGTCGGTCGAAGCGACCGACGCTGCAGAAGGGGGTGGCAGAGTCTCTCTTGTGCCCTCTGCCAGAGCGGCGGCCGCTTCGGCCGGCGCGCCTGTCTTCTCTGTGTGCTCTCTTTTCCCCCTCCTCTTCCTCTGTGTCGAAAGGAGCCCCTCGCCCACGCCGGTGTCGAAACGAGCCCCTCGCCCACGCCGGTGTCGAAACGAGCCCCTCGCCCACGTCCGGGCCAGCTTCCACCGCGAGGCCGGTGGCTTTTTCTTGCCAGGCCGGGCCGTGCGCTCGTATCCTCTCGGGCAGTGCCGAGCCCCCCCCGGAGATCACGCCATGTTCGTATCCAGAACGTCCCTCGCCGGTCTTGTCCTGTCGACGTCGCTCTTCGTGTTCGCCCTCGGGCAGCCCGGGAGTGGAGCGCCCGCCGGCGACAACGGCGTCCGCCGTCACGAGGAAGGAGCGTTCACGGGCTACACCCTGGTGACCCCCCTGAGGTCGACCAGGACCCATCTCGTCGACATGCAGGGAGAGGTCGTCCACACCTGGGAGAGCGCGTATCCGCCCGGCAACTCGGTCTATCTCCAGGACGACGGGACGCTCCTCCGCTCGGCGCGAGAGCCTCGGGGAGAGATCTTCGAGGGCGGCGGCATCGGCGGCAGGATCCAGAGGCTCGCCTGGGACGGCACCGTGCTCTGGGACTTCCCGTACGCGAACGAGCAGGTCTGGCACCACCACGACTTCGAGCCCCTGCCGAACGGAAACGTGCTCCTCATCGCCTGGGAGAGAAAGACCCGGGACGAGGTCCTGGCCAAGGGACGCGATCCCGCCCTGGTCCAGGACGGTGGCCTCTGGCCGGATCACGTGGTGGAGGTCAAGCCCGTGGGCAAGACCTCGGGCGAGATCGTGTGGAGCTGGCACATCTGGGATCACCTGATCCAGGACCTCGATCCCGAGAAAGAGGGCTACGGCGATCCGAAGGATCACCCCGAGCTCCTCGACGTCAACTGGGACCGCGTCGCCGCCAACGAGATCCCCGATGCCGACCGGGCGCGCCTGGAAGCCCTCGGCTACCTTGCGCCTCCCGATCCAGCCGAGGCCCGACCTCCCCGGGATCGTGGTCTTGACTGGATGCACACCAACAGCATCAGCTACCGCGCGGATCTCGATCAGATCCTGCTCTCGGTCCGTCGCACCGACGAGATCTGGGTCATCGACCACTCCACGACCACGAACGAGGCGGCCTCCCACGAGGGGGGGCGCTCCGGCAAGGGCGGAGACCTCCTCTACCGCTGGGGCAACCCGAGGATCTACCGCCGGGGAACCGAGGCCGATCAGACCCTCTTCGGTCAGCACGATGCCCGGTGGATCCCGAAGGGCTTCCCGGGGGCAGGAAACATCCTGGTGTTCAACAATGGCAACAACCGCCCCGGCAAGCAGTACTCCGCGGTGGACGAGATCGCGCCCCCGCTCGGCCCCGGCGGCCAGGTTGTCGTTCCCACGGGCCGCGCCTTCGGTCCCGGGCAAGCTTCCTGGAGCTACACGGCTCCCCGGAAGGAGCGTTTCTTCTCCAGCTTCATCTCCGGCGCCGAGAGGCTGCCCAACGGCAACACGCTCGTGTGCTCGGGTGAGCACGGTCTCGTCTTCGAGGTGACGGCCGAGGGGGAGACGGTGTGGGAGTGGCTCAGCCCCCTCGGCGGCGACGTCATCGAGGAGGAGCCGCCTCCCGGGGCACGAAGGGGCGACCCGCCCGGAGATCGCGGAGGCGATGGACGGGGACCCCGAGGGGGAGGCGGTCGCAGAGGGGGGGGCGGTCCCGAGCCGCGGACCTCCCTGTTCCGGGCCAGCCGCATCGCCCCCGACCATCCGGGGCTCGCGGGCAAGGGGTTGCCCCCTGCGTCGGGATCTCCGTCGGGAGGCCGCTGACCGCGAGGGAGCACCGCCGCCTCGCTCCGGTCCGACCTCGTTTGTAGAATCGACGGTTTTCCCCGCCCGAGCCGGGGGAGGGTTCGTCCCCGAAGGACGGGTCTTTCTCGAATCGGTGGGCGAGAACAGGAGGTCGACCCGAGATGGCTTACGATCCGTCCACGATCGAGCCGCGCTGGCAGGAGTACTGGGAGAAGCACGAGACCTTCCGGGCCGTCGAGGATCCCTCCAGGCCCAAGTATTACGTGCTCGACATGTTTCCCTACCCCTCCGGATCGGGTCTTCACGTCGGCCACCCCGAGGGCTACACCGCCACGGACATCGTGGCCCGCTACAAGCGCATGCGCGGATTCAACGTCCTCCATCCCATGGGCTGGGACGCCTTCGGGCTCCCCGCCGAACGGGCGGCGGTGCGGGAGGGGATCCACCCCGCCGTCATCACCAAGAGGAACACCGATACGTTCCGGCGGCAGATCAAGCGGCTCGGCTTCTCCTACGACTGGAGCCGCGAGATCAACACCTCCAGCCCCGATTACTACAAGTGGACCCAGTGGATCTTCCTCCAGCTCCACGAGAGGGGGCTCGCCTACCAGGCCGAGGTGGCGGTGAACTGGTGTCCGGCCCTGGGAACCGTCCTCGCCAACGAGGAGGTTTCGCCCGAGGGCACCTACAAGGAGACGGGCGACCCCGTCGAGAAGCGGCTCATGAAGCAGTGGATGCTCCGGATCACCGAGTACGCCCAGAGGCTGCTCGACGATCTCGAGGATCTCGACTGGCCGGAGCCGGTGAAGAAGATGCAGCGCGACTGGATCGGGCGCTCGGAGGGTGCCGAGGTCACGTTCCGGCTCGACGGAAGCGATCTCTCGTTCCAGGTGTTCACCACGCGTCCCGACACGCTGTTCGGCGCCACCTACTGCGTGCTCGCCCCGGAGCATCCTCTGGTGAGCGAGATCGCCACCGCCGACCGGAGGGCCGACGTCGCGGCCTACGTGCAGAAGGCCGGGAAGAAGAGCGAGCGCGATCGTCGCGCCGAGGTCAAGGACAAGACCGGCGTCTTCACCGGTTCGTATGCCATCAACCCGGTCAACGACGAGAAGATTCCCGTCTGGATCGCCGACTACGTTCTCTGGGGCTACGGCACCGGGGCCATCATGGCGGTTCCGGCCCACGATCAGAGGGACTTCGAGTTCGCCACCGAGTTCGATCTGCCCATCCGCCAGGTCGTGAAGCCGGTGAAGGGAACGGTCCCCTCTCCGCAGACCGAGGCCTTCGGCGAGCCCGGCATCGCCTGCGCCTCGGGCAGCTACGACGGTCTCTCCACCGAGGAGTTCAAGAAGCGCATCACCGCCGATCTGGAGAAGTCGAGCCAGGCCAAGGGAATGATCCAGTACGCCCTGCGCGACTGGCTCTTCTCGCGCCAGAGGTACTGGGGCGAGCCGTTTCCCCTGGTCATCGACGAGGACGGGACCGCCGTTCCGGTACCGGTGAGCGACCTGCCCGTGGAGCTTCCCCACATCGAGGAGTTCAAGCCCACCGAGGACGGCCGGCCACCCCTGGCGCGCGCCAAGGAATGGATGATGGCCACCGTGCCGGGTACCACCCGCAAGGGGCAGAGGGAGACCAACACCATGCCCCAGTGGGCGGGGTCCTGCTGGTACTACCTCCGCTTCCTGGACGCCACCAACCCGGACAAGGCCTGGGATCTGGAGAAGGAACGCTACTGGATGCCCGTGGATCTCTACATCGGGGGCATGGAGCACGCCGTGCTGCATTTGCTCTACGCTCGCTTCTGGCACAAGGTGCTCTTCGACGTCGGCCTCGTGAGCACCAAGGAGCCGTTCCAGAAGCTCTTCAATCAGGGAATGATCCTGGCCTACTCCTACCGCGACGCGCGCAACAAGTATTACCACGAGAACAACGTCGAGGAGCGCGGAGGCAAGTCGTTCCTGCCCTCGGGCGAGGAGCTGACGGTCCAGATCGAGAAGATGTCCAAGTCCAAGCTCAACGTGACCACCCCCGACGAGGTGATCGAGGAGCACGGAGCCGACGCCATGAGGCTCTACGAGATGTTCCTTGGCCCCCTCGAGGCCAGCAAACCCTGGCAGACCCGGGGCATCGAAGGGTGTTCGCGCTTCTTGCAGAGGAGCTGGCGGCTCTTCGCCGACGAGGAGAACAACCTCTCCAGCGCGGTGAAGGACGTCGATCCCGATCCGGAGCTGCTGCGTCTTCTTCACCGGACCATCGCCAAGGTCACCTCCGACCTCGAGGGGCTCCGCTTCAACACCGCCATCGCGACCCTGATGGAGCTGGTCAATGCCCTGACCTCGAAAGATGTGCGATCCTGGTCCGTCCTCGAGACCTTCGTCAAGCTCGTGGCCCCGTTCGCGCCTCACCTCGGCGAGGAGCTCTGGCACCTGCTCGGACACAAGACGACCATCGCCTACGAGAGCTGGCCCGAGCACGACCCGATCCATCTCGTGGTGGACGAGGTGGAGCTTCCCGTTTCGGTCAACGGCAAGGTCCGGGACAAGATCCGTATCGCTCCCGACGAGGCCGACGCGAGGGTGCGCGAGCTGGCCCTCGAGAGTCCGGCGGTCCGCAAGCACCTCCAGGACAAGGAGCCCCGGAAGGTGATCTACGTGAAGGGGCGTATGGTGAACGTCGTCGTCTGACCCGATCCGTGAGGTCGGGCCAGGGGGGACGAGACCGAAGGGAGTCTCTGATGTTGCAGGATCGGATCGTCCGGAGCTGGTTGCCGCTTCTCCTGGTTCTCATCGTGCTGCCCCGGGCGGCCCGGGCGAAGGACGTCTCCGGCAAGAATGCCTTTGACTACTTCGGCGGGCTCGAGCTCACCGAAGACGTGCCGGCTCCGCAGGATCACCTCCGTCACGCCATCGGCGAGCGCTTCACCCGTCATGCCGACCTGCTTGCCTACCTGCGCGCGCTGGCGGCGGCTTCCGATCGGGTTCTCCTCCGGAGCTACGGGAGAACGCACCAGGACCGCGAGCTCGTCCATCTCGTCATCTCGAGCCCGGCCAATCTCGCGCGTCTCGAGGAGATCCTGGCCCGGAACCGCGAGCTCGCCGACCCGCGCACCGCCGACCCCGCTCGCGTGAAGGAGACCATCGACAGCAATCCGACCCTGGTCTGGCTCTCCTACAATGTTCACGGAAACGAGCCTTCGAGTAGCGAGGCGGCCATGCAGGTGGCTTATTCCCTGGCTGCGGCCGGGAATCGGGAGGTCCTCTCCATCCTCGACCGGTGCGTGGTGGTCATCGATCCGTGTCTGAATCCCGACGGTCGCGAACGCTACGTGGGCTTCTACGACAACGTGGTGGGGAAGAGTCCCGATCCTCTGGAGGACGCGGCCGAGCACGACGAGCCCTGGCCGGGCGGGCGCACCAATCACTACCTCTTCGATCTGAATCGCGACTGGCTGTGGCTCGTCCACCCCGAGTCGCGGGCGCGAGTCGCCGCCTACCGGAGGTTCCTTCCCCACCTTCACGTGGACTATCACGAGATGGGAGCCCGCTCGCCCTACTTCTTCGGAGAGGGGGACGAGCCCTACAACAAGAACATCTCCTCGGAGACCCGGGCCTGGATCGCCCTCTATGGCAAGGCCAACGCGGAGGTCTTCGATCGCGAGGGTCTCGTCTACTCCACCCGGGAAAGGTTCGACTATCTCTATCCCGGCTATGGCAAGGTTCTTCCCACCTACCACGGTGCGGTGGGGCTCCTCTGCGAGAAGGGTGGCCACTCGCGGGCGGGGCTGGCGCTGGAGATCACCGACCAGTACACCCTCACCCTGGGGGAGAGGGCCTATCACCACTTCCTCACCAGCATGAGCTATCTCGAGACCTCGGCCCGGAATCGCAAGGGACAGATCGAGAGGTTCCACCGGTTCTTCGAGGAATCCCTGGAGCCGGCGGCTCCCGGGCCGCGGGTCTTTCTCCTCTCGGGCGAGAACGACCCGCGTCTTCTCGTGCGGGTCTTCGATCTCTGCACTGCGCACGGCATCGAGATCGACGTCCTGCGTGACGACGCCGTCCTCGAGGGCATGGTCTCCTACCGGACCGGGAAGCGGGTGGAATCGCTGCACGCACGGAGGGGGAGCTTCGTGGTCAGAGCCGATCAACCCATGGGTCGCCTGGTGAGGGCCCTCTTCGAGGCCGATCCCGGGGCAGACGAGCTCGAGACCTACGACATCAGCGCCTGGTCGCTCCCGGTGGTGTACGGCCTCGATGCGTGGTCGAGCGCACGGCGCGTCGATCCCGACCTTCTCACCCGGCTCACGCGGTACGCGGCACCCGAGGCCGTGGCCACCGGCGACGGAAGGGTCGCCCTGCTCGTCGACTCGACCCAGCACCGCTTCCCCCGGGCCCTGGGAGTGATCGCCCGCCATCGGGTGTTTGCCCGGCTTGCGGGCCAGGAGTTCACGTCCTCGGGGAGACGGTTCTCGAGAGGCAGCCTGGTCGTCCACGCGGTGCGGAACCCCGATCGCGATCTGGACGAGGTGATGGCCGATCTTCTTGCCCAGGGCGTGGACGTACAGCGGGCCTCGAGTGGTCTGGTGGAATCGGGAGAGGTCCTCGGGGTCGACGACAATCGGATCTTTGCCTTGCCCAAGGTGGCGCTCCTGCGGGGGGAGCCGCTGTCCTCCTCCAGCTACGGGGGAATCTGGCATCTCCTCGACGTGGAGAGCCCGACTCCCTACACGGTGGTGAACGTCGAGGGGCTCTCGTCGGTCCTGTCGCGCTTCAACGTCCTCGTGGTTCCCGAGTGCTCGGGGCTCGAAACGGCACTGGGCGAGGGCGGGTTCGACCGGCTGAAGGGCTGGGTGAGAGAGGGAGGGACCCTGATCGCGGTGGGGGCGAGCGCGACCTGGGCCTCCCAGGCCCTCCTCGATCTGAAGAGTCCCGAGGCGGAGAAGAAGACGCCCGCCCGGGATCTGACCTGGAAGGAGCGGCAGGACCGCTCGCTGGAGGAGAGGATCTCCGGGGCTCTGCTGCGGGCCAAGATCGACGAGACCCATCCCCTCACCGCCGGAGCCTCGGCCTGGGTCGGGGTGCTCAAGCGCGGCGATCGCGCGCTGCCCATCGGCGAGGAAGGTGCGGTTCTGGCGCGCTACGAGGCGGAGGGTCGGGTCGGGGGGCTGATCTCGGGGAAGAACCTGGAGGCGCTGGCGGGGACTCCGTTCGTCACCTGGCACCGGTCAGGGCGGGGCGCGGTGATCTGCTTCTCCGACGATCCGACCTTCCGCGGCTTCCACCTCGCGGCCATGAGGCTCCTCCTCAACGCGATCCTCCTCGGGCCCACCTACTGATCTATACTGTCGCCCCGACGACCTGAGCCCGGACAGAGAGAAGGAGAGACAGGACCATGTCCAACTCCATCACCTGGCTCGGCCACTCGACGGTCAAGATCACCACCGGCAAGGGGAAGGTGATCCTCGTCGACGCCTGGCTGGAAGGAAACCCGAGCTGCCCCGTGGCGGCCCGGAAGCTCGATCGCCTCGATGCGATCCTGGTCACCCATGGCCACTTCGACCACCTCGGCGAGACCCTCGCGCTCGCCGCCCGGCACGGCTGTCCGGTGGTCTCCATTTTCGAGATCGCGGAGTGGCTGAAGAAAAAGGGCCTCGCCGAGGAGAACGCCTGGGCCATGAACAAGGGGGGCACGGTCGAGGTGGCGGGCATCTCCGCCACCATGGTCCAGGCCCACCACTCGGGAGGGATCCTCGAAGAGGACGGGAGCGTGGTGTATGCCGGTGAGCCCGCGGGCTACGTCCTGAGGCTCGAGGACGAGACGTGCATCTACCATGCCGGCGACACGTGCGTCTTCTCGGACATGAGCCTCATCGCGGATCTGTACGAGCCGTCGATGGCGCTCCTCCCGATCGGGGATCGCTTCACCATGGGGCCGCGCGAGGCGGCCCTGGCCATCGAGCTCCTGTCGGTGAGGAGGGTCCTTCCCATTCACTGGGGGACCTTCCCGCTCCTCACGGGAACGCCGCAGGCGTTGAGGGACGAGCTCCTGAAGAGGGGCCTCGAGGATGTCGAGGTTACCGAGGTCGCGCCCGGAGGCGTGGTCTCGTGCTGAAGTCGAGCGGAAGAAGAGCAACATGAGCACCGAGGAAGGACGGCCCATGCCCGCCACCACAGAGAGCAGGTCGAGAGAAGGCCAGGGAACGAAGGGTCTGGGCTTCACCGACCGGTTCGTCCAACGTCACATCGGGCCGAGCGAGCAGGAGATCGCCGACATGCTCGGCACCCTCGGGCTTGCCTCCCTCGACGAGCTCGTCGGCAAGACCGTGCCGCGAGCCATCCGCAGCAAGGAGCCCCTCGTCGTCGGAGCCGCCCTGTCCGAGCACGAGCTCCTGCAAGATCTCGCGACGCTGGCCGGGAAGAACGGGACCGTCCGGTCGTTCCTCGGCATGGGCTACTCGGACACCCTCGTGCCACAGGTGATCCAGAGGAATATCCTCGAGAACCCCGGCTGGTACACCCAGTACACCCCGTACCAGTCCGAGATCTCCCAGGGCCGACTGGAGGCGCTCCTCAATTTCCAGACTCTGATCTGCGACCTCACCGCGCTTCCCGTGGCGAACGCCTCGCTCCTCGACGAGGGGACGGCGGCGGCCGAGGCCATGTCGCTCTTCCTTGCCGTGTGCAAGACCGAGAGCGCACGCACATTCCTCGTCTCGGAAACGTGCCATCCGCAGACCATCGAGGTCGTGCGGTCGCGGGCGCTTCCCCTCGGCATCGAGGTGGTGGTGGGGGATCACGAGGGATTCCCGGCCACCATGGCTTCCGGCGGCGGGGAGGGGGGCGTCTTTGGCGTCCTGCTCCAGTATCCTGCCACGGACGGAGTCGTCGTCGACTACCGGAAGCTCATCGAGAAGTGTCACGAGAGCGGCGCCCTGGTGGCGGTGGCCGCCGATCTCCTGAGCCTGACCCTCCTCGTGCCCCCGGGCGAGATGGACGCCGACGTCTGCCTCGGCAGCGCGCAGCGCCTCGGTGTTCCCCTGGGGTACGGTGGCCCTCACGCCGCGTTCTTCGCCTGCCGCGAGGACTACAAGCGGCAGATGCCGGGACGCATCTGCGGGGTCTCGAAGGATCGGCACGGGCGGCTCGCCCTGCGTCTTGCCCTCCAGACCCGCGAGCAGCACATCCGCCGCGAGAAGGCGACGAGCAACATCTGCACCGCCCAGGTGCTCCTCGCCGTCATGGCGTCGATGTATGCCGTCTACCACGGCCCCGAGGGGCTCGTGGCCATCGCTCGTCGCATCCATGACCTCACGCGGGTGCTGAGGCAGGGTCTCGAGAAACTGGGCCTCGCCGCCCGGGGCAACGCCTACTTCGATACCCTCACCGTCGAGACGGGCGGCGCCTCGGCACGCACCATCGTCGAGCGCGCGGGCAAGAGCGGCATCAATCTGCGGGCCTTCCCGGAGGCGGTGGGGGTGGCGCTCGACGAGGCCACCACGCTTTCCGACGTCCAGTCCCTCCTCGCCGCGTTTGCCGGCGAGAAGGGCGGGGTGCCGCGGGTCTCCGATCTCGCGGAGGAGGTCGCCGACGCGGGCGAGGCCTCGGGCTATCCGGGCTCTCTGCAGAGGACGAGCGCGTTCCTCACCCATCCGGTCTTTCACCGGAACCGGTCCGAGACCGAGCTCCTGCGCTACATGCACCGGTTGCAGGCAAAGGATCTCTCGCTCACCACGTCCATGATTCCGCTCGGCTCCTGCACCATGAAGCTCAATGCGACGGCCGAGATGGTGCCCGTGACCTGGCCCGGATTCTCGCGCGTCCATCCCTTTGCCCCCGTCGAGCAGACCCAGGGCTACCTCGAGCTCTTCACCCGCCTCGAGAAGATGCTCTGCGCCATCCTCGGGTTCTCGGCGGTCTCGCTGCAGCCCAATGCCGGCTCCCAGGGCGAATACGCGGGTCTTCTCGTCATCCGGCGCTACCTCGAGGAAAAGGGCGAGGGGCACCGCGACATCTGCCTCATTCCCGAGTCGGCCCACGGCACCAATCCCGCGAGCGCGGTCATGGCGGGGATGAAGGTGGTCGTCGTCAAGTGCGACGCCCACGGCAACGTCGACCTCGCCGATCTCACCGCGAAGGCCACCGAGCACAAGGATCGACTGGCCGCGCTCATGGTGACGTACCCCTCGACCCACGGGGTCTTCGAGGAGGAGATCCGCGAGTTCTGCCAGACCATCCACGACAACGGTGGCCAGGTGTATCTCGACGGCGCGAACCTCAACGCCCAGGTGGGGCTCTGCCGGCCCGGCGATTACGGGGCCGACGTGTGCCACGTCAACCTCCACAAGACGTTTTGCATTCCCCACGGCGGTGGCGGCCCCGGCATGGGCCCCATCGGCGTCGCGCCCCATCTCGCCCCGTACCTTCCCGGTCACCCCCTGGTCAAGACGGGAGGCACGAAGGCGCTCGGTCCCGTGTCGGCCGCTCCCTGGGGGAGCGCGAGCATCCTGCCCATCTCGTACGCCTACATCGCCATGCTGGGCGGAGAGGGACTCACCCGGTCCACCCAGGTCGCGATCCTCAACGCGAACTACATGGCCCGGAAGCTGGAAGAGCACTACCCTGTCCTCTACAAGGGGCGTCACGGGTTCGTGGCCCACGAGTTCATCCTCGACCTGCGACCCCTCACCAAGGCGACGGGCGTCACCGTCGAGGACGTGGCCAAGAGGCTCATGGACTACGGCTTCCATGCCCCCACGGTGTCCTTCCCGGTGCCGGGGACGCTCATGATCGAGCCCACCGAGAGCGAGTCCAAGGAGGAGCTGGATCGGTTGTGCCTGGCTCTCGCTTCGATCCGCCAGGAGATCCGGGAGATCGAGGAGGGAAAGGCCGATCGGCAGGACAACGTCCTCAAGAACGCGCCCCATACCGCGCTGGAGGCGACGGCGGACGAGTGGGCACACAGCTACTCGCGCGAGAAGGCGGTGTTTCCCGTCCCCTCGGTCCGCGAGCACAAGTTCTGGCCGCCGGTGTCCCGGATCGACAACGTCCACGGCGACCGGAATCTCGTGTGTTCGTGCCCAAAGGTGAGCGAGTACGAGGACTAGGAGTCTGCGTCGCCTACTCCCCCGTCGCGACCCCCGCGTCGTCACTCCTTCTCCGGTCCGCGATGCCCGTGGCCACCCCGGACTTGGGATCGACCATGATGGTGTGGGCGTCTCCCTGCTCGTCCTTCTCCAGGACCCGGTGGCCGAGCGCCCGGAGCGCCGCCAGGGTCGCCTCGGAAAAGCGTCCCTCCTCGACCTGCAGACGGTCCGGTAGCCACTGGTGGTGGATGCGGGGGGCATCCACCGCGGCGCGTCCGCCGAGGTCGAACTCGAGCGCGCCCAGCACGACCCGGACCACGGTGTTGATGATGGTGCGACCGCCCGGCGAGCCCGTCACCAGGACCACCTTGCCGTCCTTGCGCACGATGGTGGGGGTCATGGAGCTCAACATCCGCTTACCCGGGGCGATGACGTTGGGCGTGGTGCCGATGTTTCCCTTCCTGTCGGTGTGACCGGGCTTCCGGTTGAAGTCGCCCATTTCGTTGTTGAGGAGAAAGCCTGCCCCCTCGACCACGAGGCTCCCGCCCCAGCCCGCCTCCAGGGTGTAGGTGTTGGCGACGGCGAGGCCCTGAGCATCGATCACCGAGAAGTGGGTCGTCTCGTCCCCCTCGTCCGGGGGAGCGAGGAGATCGCGGCCGAGACTGGCGCTCGACCGGGCCCGGTCGGCCGGGATCTTCGCGGACTCGGAACGCAGACGCTCCGCCGCCAGAAGCTTTGCCACGGGTACGTCGACGAAGTCGGGGTCTCCGAGGTGGCGTGCGCGGTCGACGAAGGCCACGCGCATGGCCTCCGTCAGGAGGTGGAGGGTCCTCGGAGAATCCGGAGACTCCTTCCGGAGCTCCAGGGGCTCGACGAGGCCGAGGATCTCCAGCAGCGCCACACCTCCCGAGCTGGGCGGGGGCATGGAGAGGATCTCGTGGCCGCGGTAGCTCCCGCGCAAGGGCTCGCGCACCCGGGCCTCATAGCCGCGAAGGTCGTCCTTGCCGATGAGACCTCCGTGAGCCTCCATGGTGGCCACGATCCGGTCGGCGATCCAGCCCTCGTAGAAGGCGGCGGGGCCGTCCTTCGCGATGGCGGCGAGGCTCTTTCCCAGATCGGCAAGGATGATCCGGTCGCCCGTCTGCCAGGCGGTTCCGGTGGGCTTGCCATAGGCCTTTCGCGACGAGGGAAAACCGCCGAGGGCACCCTTGAGCGCCTCCTCGAGGGACGAGGCGAGATCTTCCGTCAGGATGAATCCGTCCGTGGCGAGGCGGGCCGCGGGCTCGACGAGATCCTTCCAGGGAAGCGTCCCGTGCAGCCGATGGGCGAGCGCGAGCCCCCGCACCGTGCCCGGAACTCCGGCGGCGAGGGCGCCCCTCCGGATGCGCGATCTCTCGATCGAGCCGTCCTCGCCCACGAACATGTCCTCGGTCGCCTTCTTCGGCGCCATCTCGCGATAGTCGATGGCGACCGGGTCGCTTCCCGTACCGGCGATGATCATGAAGCCGCCGCCCCCCAGGTTTCCCGCCTCGGGGTGGACGACGGCGAGCGCGAACGCGGTGGCCACTGCGGCATCCACGGCGTTTCCGCCACGCCGCAAGACGCTGGCGCCGATCTCGCTGGCGAGGCTCGAGGTCGAGACCACGACACCCTTCTTCGAGGATGCGTCGAGGGGAATGGCGCGAAGGGGGGGAGCGAGCAGCACTGCTCCGGTGAGGACGAGCAGGGTCAGGCCGTGGATGCGTCGCATGGCGTGTCCTTTCAGCATGAAGGCCGCGATGCCAACCGGACATCGCGGGTATCAGCGTCCGTGTCCCTCCCCGACAGCCGGATGCCCTCCTTCTCGTTCACCAGCAGCAGAATCGCTCCGCCTGCCACGAAGAAGACCACCACCGAGCTCATGGCCACCCGGAGGCTCCCGGACAACTGGACCAGGATACCGAGGAGGAGCGGTCCCAGGAAGGTCGTTGCCTTCCCGCTGAACGCGAAGAACCCGAAGAACTCGCTCTCCTTGTCGTCGGGGACGAACCGTCCGAGGAGCGACCGGCTCGCCGCCTGGTTCGGGCCGGAGAAGATGCCCACGAGGGTGCCCGCGATCCAGAAGGTCCACTCGTAGGGCGAGAGCACGGCGAGAAGGCCGCCGGCCATGAGGCCGAGGAGCGACAGGAGAATCGTCGTCTTGCCACCGAGGCGATCATCGAGGAGGCCGAAGAAGAAGGCGCCCAGCCCTGCCGCCACGTTGAGGACGATGCCGAAGATCAGCACCTTCTCCACCTCGAAGCCGAATGCGCCCTGGGCGTAAATGCCTCCGAAGGCGAAGATCGTCACCAGCCCGTCGTTGTAGAGAAGGCGAGCGGACAGGAGCTTGACGATCTCGCGATGGCGCCGGATCTCCCGGAACGTGGTGGCGATGCTGTCCAGAGCCCCGCGTGGGCTCGCCCCGGTCCTTCGTGCGGGAGTCTCCCGCACGAAGAGGAAGAGCGGGATGGAGAAGACGAGGAGCCAGATTGCGGCGAGGAGAGTGGTGGCCCGGATGTTCTCGCCGCCCTCGCGCGAGAAGCCGAACCAGGGCACATCGGGCTGGACAAAGCCCACGAGAGCGATCACCAGCGCGAGGAGGCCTCCCCCGTAGCCGAGGGCCCAGCCATAGCCGGACACCCGTCCGATGCGATCTCCCGGCGCGATGTCCGGCAAGAAGGCGTTGTAGAAGACCATCCCCATCTCGAAGGCCACGTTGGCCACGATGAAGGTGGCGAGGGCCAGAAGCGGGCCCTTCGGGGTCTCGGGTGTGATGAAGTGGAGGGCCGCACAGCCCGAAGCACAGATGACGGTGAAGAGGAGGAGGAATCTCTTCCGGTGGCCACCGCGGTCGGACACCGCTCCGAGAAGGGGCGAGAGCAGGGCCACGATGAAAGCGGTGAGGGTGACTCCCCGGGACCAGAGGGCGGTGCCCTCGACCTCGGTCGTGGCCATGGTCCGGGTGAAGTAGGTGGCATACAGAAATGTGACCACGAGCGTCGTGAACGGCGAGTTCGCGAAGTCGTAGAGGCACCAGGCGAGGATGGAACGTCTGCCCGAGGTCATGAGGACTTTTTCCTTACCAGAATGCTGCGCCGGGAGGTATATCCGCGTTCTTCCGTTCCCGCGTGATTCCTCCGGCCCACGCCTCGCTTCCGGGCGAGGACGCATCGGCCGCCTCGCCCCCGACGACGAGTTCCGGGTCGAGAGAGGGGGCTGGGGAGCCTGGGAGCTGGCCGCACGCCATTCCACCATCGATCTCGACGACGGAGGGGTGGCGGGGGGGCAGCATGACCGACACCACGGTGGGGCTGAACTGGTACCTCAACGCCAGCACCATGATCCTGGCGAACTACGTCCACTCCTCGGTGGAGAGGATCGGGGATGCGGACATCTTCCAGATCCGCTTCCAGCTCGCCTTCTGATCAGGACCCTTTTCGCTCGATGGTGAGGGAGACGGTGCGGGCTCTCTTGAGGGCACCGGGCTTCTCGACGGTGAGGCGGATACGCCGGACCGCGAACTCGGTGAGGACGACCCGGGTGATTCCCTCGGCGAGGGTCTCGAGAAGCTGGGGGCGGACGGAGCCGCAGTGCTCCAGGATCCGGCGGCAAACGGCCTCGTAGTCCACCGCGTCGGCGAGATCGTCGGTGGTGGCGGCGCCCCGATCCCGGGTCATGAGCACGACCTGCAGGATGACCTCGCGGGGCGCCATTCGCTCCTCGGCATGGACGCCGAGGGTTGTCCACGCCCTGAGGTCGTGGATCTCGATGAAGTCGGATTTCAGGGCACGGCTCCCGTCCTTGCTGGCCGCAAGGGAACGAGAGGGCAAGGTCCACCGCGTCCCCGGGAAGCCGTGCAGGATATCAGGCGTCGCCGTCTCCGGGGGCGTCATCTTTCTTCTCTGCCTTCCTCTTTCGAGGACGCCCTCTCTCGCCTCCCGGTCTCTGGCCACCCCGGTCGGCCGAGCTTTTCCACTTGCTGTACTGCTCGTCGCTGAGGACCCTGGCCAGGCCGGCGTCGAGCTCGGCCTGAAGCTCCCGCACGGCGGCGGCCCGGTCCGCGGGCTTTCCCGGGTCTTCCTGGAGCTTCCGGAGGCCCTTGGCGCGCTGGCGGAGGAGCTCTCCCACGTTGGCGCGCTGCTCCTCCGAGAGCTCGAGGAGGTCGGCCAGGCGCTTCATCGACGCCTCGGGATTGCGGTCGGCAGCCGGGTCGGTGCCACCGCCCTTGCGAGCCGAGCGGCCGGTCGGGGAATCCGGGCCCGCCGTCCCCTTCCTTGCCTCCATCCGGCGGAGCAGGCTCGCCACCCAGCCCCGGAGCTCCTTGTCCTCGAGGTCCTTGCCGAAGGCCTCGACCCTGGAATAGGCGTCGTCACCCAGTGTCTGCAGCGCGGCTCCGATGGCCTGCCGGACCCGGGAATTTCGGGTCTTGCCCAGGCGCAAGAGGAGGTCATCCACCAGATCGTCGATCTCGGCCGTCGCGGTCGAAGTCAATTCCCCCGAACCCTTTGCGGGCCTCAGGCGCTGTTGCGCGCCGAGAGGATGGCAAAGGATCACAGGGAGCAGGAAGAGGCCGGCGAGGACGGTGAGGGCGTGCTTGGTCGCGGGCATGACGGGTCTCCAGGGGTCACCGGGAATCGATGCTGGGGGACGAACCCTCCAGGATGAACCCGAAAACGTGCTCCGGGTTGCGCTCGGGCCATTCGGGCCCCTGGGTTTTACCCTACCGGGAAGGTACAAGGACAGGGACGAGGCGGAGGCATCCGCCGCAGAACCGCATCGGGGACGCCGTGAGCCAGGAAATCTGGAAGGAGTTCGAGCAGAACGCCATCACCCACTCGGCGGCCCACCATCTCATGGCCGTGGACCGCCTGATGAGGGAGCATGGCTATGCTCGGGTCTCGGACGTGGCCCGCCTGCTCGACATCACGCGGGGGAGCGTCTCGATCAGCCTCAAGCCCCTCAAGGCCGAGGGTCTCGTCGATCAGGACGAGAACAAGTTCATCCGACTGAGCCCGCGCGGCCAGAGGGTCGTGGATATCCTCCTGGCGCGACGCAAGCTCCTCATCCGTTTCTTCTCGGCCGTGCTCAGGGTCGGCGAAGAGCAGGCCGAGGTCGACGGCTGCAAGATCGAGCACCTGGTGTCCGCGGCCACCTCGACACGCCTGGCCGCGTTCCTGAGATACCTCGAGGGAGAGGCAGGCCTGATGGCGAAGATCGAGGCGGGTCTCGATGCGCTGGGCGAATGTGAGGGCGCCGTGGACGATTGTCCCCTGTGCGAGGACACCTGCCTCGCCCAGCTCGTGGCGAGCGGCATCGGCAAGGCCCGCACCGACGAGGTTTCCGGAGAGGCGTAGGATGGCCGACAATAACGAGCTGATCGACGAGCTGAATCGCCTGCTGGCCGAGGAGGTCGAGGCCTCGCTTCGCTACCTGCACCTCAAGGGATGCCTCGAACGGGGCCATGCGCGGGTCCTCGCCATCCTCGACGAGACGTTCCGCGAGACCATCGAGCATGCCGAGATCCTCGGCGAAAAGATCCGCTCCCTGGGTGGGCTCCCCTCGCTGGAGATCCGTCTGAGCTGCCCTCCGCGAAAGGTCACCCCTGCGGATGCGCTCCACGATGCTCTCACGGTGGAGGAAGCGGCGCTCGAGGCCTATCAGGACCTCTACGACCGGGTCCGGGAGAACGGCAAGCCGGCGGAGATCCTGCTCTTTCTGAAGGAGCAGGTCGAGGTGGAGACCGAGCACGTCGAGGAGCTGCGCAAGATCCTCAAGGAGATCGGCCCGGCCCAGTAGCCTGGATTTGCAGTAGCCTGGATTTGCAGTCGCCCGGATTCTGGCCCCTGCGGGTCAGCTCGTGCTCTTGCCTTCGAAGAGGAGCGCCAGGCTTGCCGTATAGCCGTGCACGAAGTTCGTGCCGCCCACGGGGCCGATTTCGCCGGCGGCAAAGAATCCGGCCAGAGGCATGTCCTGCCCCATCTCTTTCCGCACCGCACCCACGTCGTGGCTCTCCTCGTTGAAGAGGCGGGTCCCCCGACCGTTGCAGGTGAAGAGGAGCCCTCCCACGGGACGTCGATCGCCGAGTCGCCCCTGCTCCTGCTGGAGGAGCAGGGAGAGGTCTTCCGAGGCCGAGCCCGCGTCGCGAACGTGAAATTGCACCGTCTGCCCCCGGCGGAGGCGGTCTCCCACCATCAGCGAGCCGGCCTTGGAGTCGGCTCCGAGGATTCCGCGCACCAGGAAATCCCCCCGTCCGAAGGAGTCCTTGAGCTCGGACATGGCCTGGCCGAGAAGGGGACCGGTCTGGAAGATCTGCTGATCCTCTTCGTTGAGCTCGGAGAAGGCCTCCTGGAGGCACTCGTAGGCGGGTCGGCTCCCCAGGGTCAGGATGGCGTTTCCCTCGAGCTGGGTGACGATGTGCCGGCGGCCGAACGGACGGCAGCCCTGGGACACGACGGTGCGGATCTCGATGCTTCCGTCGAGCAGGACTCCGACCGCTCCCTCGCTGTGATAGTCACCGTTGACCACCAGGCCGGAAGCTCCGGGTGCCATGGCACCGCTGGCCATGCCTCCGATCACGGGAAGGTCGGGATGACGCTCCCCCAGGGTCTTGAGAAAGGCGTCGACCGGAAAGCTGAACGGATCGGCGAGCAGGACCAGGGACGGATGCCCCGGAACGGCGAGGCCCGAGGGAAGTCCCACGAGCTGCGCCTCGGCCGGGCCGGTCTGCTGGAGGCTGAGGTGGAAGGGCTCGATGGTCACGCCGGGCAACTCGGCGAGCCAGACCGCCAGCGAGCGCTCACGCTCCACCTCGCGCCCGGTGGCGATGGTGGACTCGGCGGTGCACCCGATCATGCTCTGGACCCCGAGCCGGGCCCGGAGACGATAGGCCGCCTTCTGGAGGTCCTCGGCGTCATGACCGGATTGAAACAGCATGCCGAGATGGGGCGGCGCACTCGTGAAGTCGGACTCGGCTTCGTGGCAGATGGCTTCGACCGCCTCATCGACCGTGTCCAGGGTGGACAGGTAGTCGCGAATCCTCATCGACGTCTTCCTCGTGATGCTGGGGTCAGGTCTCGGGGAGGGCCGCCGCCGCCCTGAACGGGGGAGGCCTTGCGGCGGCGACGGTCGATTCTAACCTCTCGGCGACGGTTCCGATACTTCGGCACGCCTGATCCTGTGGAACGAGGAACGAAGGACGGCGGCCTCTTTCCTGGCGCAGGCTCCCTGGAGCGTGGAATGGACGTCTTCGAGGCTCTGCTCACCCGGCGCACGATCAAGGACTTCACCGGCGAGGCCGTGTCCCGGGAGGATCTCCGGAAACTCCTGGAGGTGGCGATCTGGGCTCCCAACCACCGCATGACCGAGCCCTGGAGGTTCGCGGTCGTCACCCGGGAGGGAATTGCCGGTCTCCAATCTGCGGTCCTCGAGGGAATCCGGCCCGACGATCCCCCCAAGGTCCACGCCAAGCGCGCCCAGCTCGAGAAGAGGCTCCCCGGACTCGGCGCCTTCATCTCCGTGCACCGCTGTCCTGTCCCCGGGGACGAGATCCTCGATCGCGAGGACTACGCCGCCTGCTGCTGCGCGGTCCAGAACATCCTGGTGGGGGCAAGGGCGCTCGGATTCGCCTCCTACTGGTCGACGGCCCGGCTCTTCGGTCGCGAGCCGGTGCGGCGCTACCTGAAGATCTCCCCGGAGCAGGAGATCGTGGCCTCCATCTGGCTCGGCCGGGCGGCCCGGGAAGCGACCAGCCGGCGCACACCGGTCGAGAACGTGAGCCGCTGGATCGAGGGGACGGGCGAGCGTTGACGGCGCGGGTCTCTCCACCCATCATGGTGCTCGAGGAGGATCGTCGGGAGGCGAGCGGAGACGGAGCGTGAGCGACAACCCACCCGTAGGTGACACCCTCCTCCTGGAGATGCGCGACCCCGGCATCGCCCTCTGTACGTTCAACCGTCCCGAGAAGCGCAACGCCCTCTCGCAGGAGATGGTCGACGATCTCCGGTCTCTCCTCCAGTGGCTCGGTGGCCGCGAGGACACGAGATGCCTCGTCTTCACGGGGAGCGAGAAGTCCTTCGTCGCCGGCGCCGACATCGCCGAGCTCCGGGCCCGGGGCAGAATGGACGCGCTGCGTCGCATCAACAGCCGGCTCTTTCGAGAGATCGAGACCTTCGCCTTGCCGACGATCGCGGCCATCCGTGGCCATGCCCTCGGCGGCGGATGCGAGCTGGCTCTGGCCTGCGACCTGAGAATCTGCGGCAGGGGGGCGAAGCTGGGTCAGCCCGAGGTCGGTCTTGGCATCCTGCCCGGGGCCGGAGCCACTTACCGCCTGCCCCGGCTCGTGGGGCCGGGCCTCGCACGCGAGCTCATCTTCACGGGGCGGATCGTCGAAGCCGAGGAGGCGCACAGGATCGGTCTCGTCAACTCCGTGGTGGACGACGACCGGGTGGTGGCGGCGGCGGTGGAGATGGGTGCCTCCATCGCCCGAAACGGTGCCCTGGCGGTGAGGCTCGCCAAACAGGCCCTGCTCCAGGCCGGGGAGGGGAGCATCGAGGCCGGGATGGCCCTCGAGTCGACCTCCCAGGCGGTCCTCTTCGAGGACGAGGAGAAGAAACGCCGCATGACCGCCTTCCTCGAGAAGCGTGCCTCGCGGGGGTGACCGGGGAGTCCGGATCGGGAGCCCGAGGCGGGGGCTCCGTTGACGCATTCGAGGCTGCGTTGATAAACCCTCTCCAGGAAGGTGCGTCGTCCCCCTCCTTTTGACGAATCCCGCTCCGCTCCCGACCCCTGGAACCGGTGACCCGATGACCATCGAGTTCGAGACCCACCCGGATCGCTATCGCCACTGGAAGCTCGAGATCTCCCCCCCGCTCGCCTCACTCACCATGGACGTGCAGGAGGATGCCGGGCTGTCCCCGGACTACAAGCTCAAGCTCAACTCCTACGACCTGGGAGTGGACATCGAGCTCAACGACGCCATCCAGAGGCTTCGTTTCGAGCACCCCGAGGTCCGGACGGTGGTGGTCAAGAGCGCCAAGGACCGGATCTTCTGCGCCGGCGCCAACATCTACATGCTGGGCAAGGCTGCTCATGCCTTCAAGGTGAACTTCTGCAAGTACACCAACGAGACCCGCCTCGCCCTCGAGGACGCCAGCGAGAGCTCCGGCATCCGCTCCCTGTGTGCGGTCAACGGCACCTGCGCCGGCGGGGGCTACGAGCTCGCCCTCGCCTGCGACGAGATCTATCTCATCGACGACGGCAACTCGGCGGTGAGCCTGCCCGAGGTTCCGTTGCTCGGGGTGCTGCCGGGAACGGGGGGCCTCACCCGGGTGGTGGACAAGCGAATGGTCCGCCGGGATCGGGCCGATTTCTTCAGCACGGTGGCCGAGGGAATCAAGGGCAAACGGGCCCGGGACTGGAACCTCGTCGACGAGGTGGTTCCCAAGAGCAAGTTCGAGGAGGCGGTGGAGGCGCGCGCGAGGGAGCTGGCATCCACGTCCCCCCGCCCCCAGGGCAAGAAGGGAATCGTCCTCGGTACCCTGTCCCCCGAGGTGAGCGAGGACGGACGCAAGTACCGCTGGGTGACCCTCACCCTCGATCGGCAGAAGAGGGTGGCCGAGCTGGTGGTGCGAGCCCCCGAGACGGATCCGCCCCGGACCGCCGAGGAGGCCGCCCGGCTGGGCGACGATCTCTGGCTCCTGCGGTGCTTCCGGGAGCTCGAGGATGTCATCCACCACCTGCGCGCCAACATGCAGGAGACGGGGACGGTGATCCTCAAGACGGAGGGCGATGCGGCAAGGGTACTGGCCTGGGACGAGGCCATGCTCTCGCTCCGGGACGACTGGTTCGTGAACGAGGTCCTTCATTTCGCGAAGAGGACCCTCAAGAAGGTGGATCTGACCTCGAAGACGTTCTTCGCCATCGTCGAGCCCGGAAGCTGCTTCGCGGGCACGCTTCTGGAGCTCCTCCTCGCCGCCGATCGCTCCTACATGCTGGACGATCCCCAGCAGGACAATCACCTGAGAGTGTCGGCCGCCAACGCCGGCATCTTCCCCATGAGCAACGGTCTCAGTCGCCTCGGCACCCGCTTCCTGGGCGATCCGGGGCGGATCGAGGAGATCCTGGGCACGAAGGAGCCCATCGATCCCCAGCAGGCTCTGGAGCTGGGGCTGGTGACCTTCGCCCCCGACGACCTCGACTGGGATGACGAGGTGAGGGTGGCCATCGAGGAGCGTTGCTCCCTTTCTCCGGACGCGCTGACGGGAATGGAGGCCAACCTGCGCTTTCCCGGTCCGGAGACGCTCGAGACCAAGATCTTCGCGCGCCTCAGCGCCTGGCAGAACTGGATCTTCCAGCGCCCGAACGCGGTGGGCGAGAAGGGTGCCTTGACGGTCTATGGAACGGCGGGAGCCCGGCCGGAGTTCGACTGGAGGAGAACATGAACATATCGAGCGAGAAGATTCCCAACAACATCGGCCTGTCCAGCGACCGTCGCCTGAAGCGGGCCCTCGAGAACTGGCAGCCCGCGTTCATCGACTGGTGGATGGAGATGGGGCCGGCCGGGTTCCAGGAGCACCACAAGGTCTACCTGCGCACCGCGGTGGGCGTCGATTCCAAGGGTTGGGCGCATTTCGAGCACGTGCGCATGCCCGAGTACCGGTGGGGGATCTTCCTCGCCGAGCCCGAGAATGACCGGCGCATCGGTTTCGGTGACTTCTACGGTCAGCCGGTGTGGCAGGAGATTCCGGGAGAGTACCGCAACCCGCTTCGCCGTCTCATCGTGACCCAGGGCGACACCGAGCCGGCGAGCGTCGAGCAGCAGCGGCTCCTCGGACAGACCTGTCCCAGCATCTACGATCTCCGGAACCTCTTCCAGGTCAACGTGGAGGAGGGTCGGCACCTGTGGGCCATGGTCCACCTGCTCCACTCCTATTTCGGGCGAGATGGTCGGGAGGAGGCAGAGTCCTTGCTCCTCCGGCGCTCCGGCAGCGAGGATGCTCCGCGCATCCTGGGTGCGTTCAACCAGCCGGTGACGAGCTGGCTCGACTTCTTCATGTTCGCCATGTTCACCGACCGGGATGGCAAGTATCAGCTCCTGGCCCTTGCCGAGAGCTCCTTCGACCCGCTCTCCCGCGCCACGCGCTTCATGCTCACCGAGGAGGCTCACCACATGTTCGTGGGTGAGACGGGCGTCTCGCGGGTGGTGGAGAGGACAGCGCAGATCATGCGCGACAGCAAGGGACTCTCCGAGGACGTGCGGAAGATGGGAGGGATCGATCTCCCGACCATCCAGAAGCATCTGAATCTCTGGTACAGCCTCAGCATCGATCTCTTCGGAGGCGAGGTGTCCTCCAACGCGGCCACCTACTTCGCCAACGGCCTCAAGGGTCGCGCTCACGAGGGCAAATGCGCCGACCATCAGGCCGAAGAAGGGACCTACTTCCTCGACGTGCCGGAGAACGGCCGCATGGCCCGCGAGGAGATCTCCGTCCGCAACGCCATGAACGAGATCCTGCGCGACTCCTACACCGAGGATTGCCAGAGGGGGGTCGATCGCTGGAACAAGGTGCTGGAAAAGTACGGCATCTCCGATCGGCTCTTCCTCCCCAGCAAGAGGTTTCACCGGCACATCGGGGTCTACGCGGGAAAACACTTCGACCCGCAGGGCACCCCGATCGGTGACGAGGAGTTCAACCGGCGGAAAGCGGAGTGGCTGCCGGGTCCGAGCGACTACGAGTACGAGCACAACCTCATGCGTGAAGCCGTCTACGAGCCGGACAAGATGGCCAACTGGATCGCTCCCCCGAGGAGGGGCATCAATGGCCTGCCCATCAACTACGAGTACGTGCGTACGGAGGAGTGACGCGGGCCGGCCCCGCTCCGGGTCGACGACACGATGGAAGGAGACGCCGATGGCCCAGGAGGCCGCGACCAGGAAGCTCGTGGATTACCGCGTGGAGGACGGCGTCGCCGTGCTCGAGCTCGATGATCCGCCGGCCAATACTTACAGCTACGCGATGATGCGGCAGCTCGACGCGGCGATCCTCGAGGCGAGGATGGACGAGTCGGTCCACGTGCTGGTGCTCCGGGGCAAGGGCGAGAAGTTCTTCTGCGCGGGCGCCGACATTTCCATGCTCGCGGAGGTCACTCCGCGCTTCAAGTACTACTTCTGCCTCCACTCCAACGAGACCCTCAACCGCCTGGAGCAGACCCCCAAGCTCACCATCGCGGCCCTGAACGGGCACACCGTGGGGGGAGGGCTCGAGGTGGCACTGGCCTGCGATCTTCGCGTGGCGGCGAAGGGTGGGGGCAAGATGGGGCTTCCCGAGGTGAACCTGGGGGTCCTCCCGGGTACGGGAGGAACGCAGCGTCTGGCCCGCGCGGTGGGAAGGACGAAGGCCATCGAGCTCATGGTGAAGGGCGAGACCTTCTCCCTGGACGAGGGCAAGGAGCTCGGTCTGGTCAACGAGCTCTTTGCGCGTGAGACGTTCTGGAGTGACGCTCTGACCTATGCCCGGCAGTTCGTACCGCCGGCCCGGGCTTCCCGGGCGGTGGGCCTGATCAAGCGAGCCGTGACATCGGGGCTCGAGATGACCTTCGAATCGGGGCTGGCGCTCGAGCGCGAGCTCCAGCAGCAGCTCTTCGAGAGCGAGGATGCCCGCGAGGGAATCCTCGCTTACGTCGAGAAGCGAAAGGCGGAGTTCAAGGGAAGATGAGAACCCAGCTCTTCATCGGAAACGAATGGTGTGACGCTTCCTCGGGTCAGACGTTTCCCGTGGTGGATCCGGCAACGGAGGCCGTTCTGGCCCAGGTCGCCAAAGGAGCCGAGGCAGACGCCGACGCGGCGGTGCTGAAGGCAAGGGCCTGCTTCGAGTCCGACGAGTGGAGAGGCATGTCGCCTCGCAAGCGGGGGAGCCTCCTCTTCCGGGTCGCGGACCTCCTGCGTGCGCGCCTCGACGAGTTCGCGGAGCTGGAGACCCGCCAGAACGGCAAGACGTTCTTCGAGTCCCGGATCGAGATCGGCATGGTGGTCCAGAGCCTCCGGTACTTCGCGGGCTGGGCGGACAAGATCTCGGGGGACACGCTTCCCGTGGAGGGCCCCTTCCTCACCTACACGTTGAGAGAGCCCATCGGGGTGGTGGGAGCCATCGTCCCCTGGAACTTCCCCCTCAACATCGCGAGCTGGAAGTTCGCGCCGGCCCTCGCCGCCGGCTGCACCATGGTGCTCAAGCCGGCCAGCGAGACGCCCCTCACCGCGCTCCTCATGGGCGAGCTGATGGCGGAAGCCGGGTTCCCTCCGGGGGCCTTCAACGTGGTGGCGGGTGGCGGGTCGACGGCGGGAAGCGCCCTCGTGCGTCACCCCGAGGTCGACAAGATCACCTTCACCGGCTCCACCGAGATCGGGCGAAGGCTCATGGCCGAGGCGGCCCTCACCAACAAGCGCGTCACCCTCGAGCTCGGCGGCAAGAGCCCGAACGTGATCTTTGCCGATGCCGACCTCGACGCGGCCATCAAGGGTGCACAGCTCGGGATCTTCTACAGCAAGGGCGAGGTCTGCGCCGCGGGCTCCCGGCTCCTCGTGGAGAGGAGCGTCCACGACGAGGTGGTGGAGAGGCTCTCCGAGAGGGCCAAGAAGCTCACCGTCGGCGATCCCATGGACAAGGGAACGCGCCTCGGCGCCGTGGTCTCGAAGGCACAGCAGGAGACCGTCCTCTCCTACATCAAGAAGGGCATCGACGAGGGAGCGCGGGTGAGGGCGGGAGGCAAGGCGGCCTCCCACGGCGGCAAGGGCTTCTTCGTGGAAGCGACGGTCTTCGACAACGTCACCCCCGAGATGACCATCGCCCGCGAGGAGATCTTCGGGCCGGTGCTGGCCGTCCTCCCGTTCGATGATGAGGCTCACGCCCGAAGCCTCGCCAACGATACGATCTACGGCCTCGCCGCCGGCATCTGGACGCGGGACATCTCCAAGGCCCACCGTCTGGCCCGCAACATCAGGGCGGGCACGGTCTGGATCAACGCCTACAATGCCTATGATCCCGGGGCTCCCTTCGGAGGGTTCAAGGCTTCGGGCTTCGGACGCGATCTCGGTCGCGAGGCCCTGGACGGGTATCTCGAGACGAAGACGGTCTGGGTGGGGCTCGGCGGATGAGGGAGGCCCGGATCCACTGCGCCCTCCGGACGGCGATCGGCGCCCACGGAGGCGCACTGGCCTCGGTGCGCCCCGACGATCTGGCCGCTCTGGTCCTCAAGGCGGTGGCCGAGCGCTCCGGCGTCGACCTCGCGCAGATCGATGACGTCATCCTCGGCTGCGCGAACCAGTCGGGTGAGGACAACCGCAACGTGGCGAGGATGGCCTCGCTTCTCGCCGGGTTCCCCATCGAGGTGCCGGGTCAGACCGTCAACCGGCTCTGCGCCTCGGGGCTTCAGGCGGTGGCCAGCGCAGCCCAGGCCATTCGTGCCGGCGAGGGCGACGTCTTTCTGGCCGGTGGCGTCGAGAGCATGACCCGAGCCCCGTTCGTGCTGAGCAAGTCGGAGGCGTCCTGGGATCGGCGCCCTCCGATGGTGGCCGATACGACGGTGGGCTGGCGCTTCGTCAACCCGAAGATGCCCGCCGCGTGGACGGTCTCGCTCGGCGAGACGGCGGAGATCGTGGCGAAGCGCTACGGCATCACCCGGGAAGAGCAGGAGGAGTTTGCCCTCGCGAGCCAGCAGAAGACCGCGCGCGCCGTCGAGGAAGGGGCCTTCGAGGACGAGATCGTTCCTGTGGAGGTCGACCTGGGCAAGAAGGGCAAGAGGGTGGTCGATCGGGACGAGCACCCGCGACCGGGCCTCACCCGAGACGACGTGACCCGGCTTCGCCCGGCTTTTCGCAAGGATGGCACCGTCACCGCCGCCACTTCGAGCGGGATCAACGACGGCGCGGCGGCACTGCTCGTGGTTTCCGAGGGATGTGAGGCCGCGGCGACTCTGGGGCCCGCACGGGCGCGCATCGTGGCCAGCGCGGTGGCCGGAGTCGATCCCTCCTGTATGGGCATGGGGCCGGTGCCGGCGACCCGGAAAGTCCTGGAGCGTTCCGGGCTCCGCATCGAGGACCTGGACCTCGTCGAGCTCAACGAGGCCTTCGCGGCGCAGGCTCTGGCGTGCATCCGCGAGCTCGCTCTCGATCCGGACCGGGTCAATGTCCACGGGGGCGCCATCGCCCTCGGACATCCTCTGGGGTGCACCGGGGCACGCATGGTGGTGACGCTCGTGCACGCCCTCGAGCGCCACCGCAAAAGGTACGGACTGGCTACCCTGTGCATCGGGGTGGGGCAGGGAATGGCCCTGATCGTGGAGAGGCTCGAACGATGACCAGACGCAGCATCGAGACCGTGGTGGTGGTGGGTGCCGGCACCATGGGGCACGGTATCGCCCAGGTGGCGGCCATGGCCGGCTACTCGGTGCGGCTCCAGGACGAGGTCAAGGCCGCCCTCGAGGGGGCGCAGACCCGGATCGCCGAGAACCTGGCCAAGGGAGTGGAGAAGGGAAAGGTCACGCCCGAGCAGAAGGAGAAGGCTCTGGCAGGAATCGTCTTTCACGAGGATCTGCAGAAGGCCGCCCTCGGTGCCGACATGGCCATCGAGGCCATCGTGGAGGACATTCACGACAAGCAGATCCTGGCCGAGCTCCTCGAGCGCTATCTCGAGCCCGACGCCATCATCGCCAGCAACACCTCGTCACTGTCGATCGCGGAGATCGGGAGCATGATCGTCCACCCCGAGAGGGTGGTGGGCATGCACTTCTTCAACCCGGTCCACATTCTGCCCCTGGTCGAGGTCGTGACCCACGCCGCTGCGTCAACGGATGTGGTCGAGGCCACGGTGGAGGTGGCCCGAAGGATGGGCAAGGAGCCCATCGTGGTCAAGGACTCGCCGGGGTTTGCCTCGACACGGCTCGGGATCGCACTCGGGCTGGAGGCCATGAGGATGGTGGAGGAGGGAGTGGCCAGCGCCGAGGACATCGACCGGGCCATGGTCCTGGGCTATGGCCACCCCATGGGACCGCTCCGGACCTCGGACCTGGTCGGTCTCGATGTCCGGCTGAAGATCGCGGAGTCCCTCCACGCGGCCCTGAGGCAGCCCCATTTTGCGCCTCCGGGAATTCTCCAGGAGAAGGTCAAGAAGGGCGAGCTGGGAAAAAAGACCGGCCAGGGGTTCTATTCCTGGGAATGAAGGCGGCCGGAGGCCGTATTCGGCAACGGAGGACTCGAACCATGGACCGCAAAGCGGCCAGACTTGCGTCGGCCACGCTCGTGACCCTGGGAACATTGCTCATGCTCGCCATGGCTTTCCGTATTCTTCCCTGGCCGAGCCAGGTGGTTCTCTTTGCCGGCATCGCCTGCTACGTCCTCGCGGGGCTGATTCACAGGATCGCCGCCATCGAGGAGGAGGAGACGAAGAAGGCGAAGCGGGAGCGCGAGTCGAGTCCCTAGCCAGGAGTTTGCGCCAGGCCCGGACGGGCCAAGGCCGGGGCCCGGGCGGCGCACCCTTCTGAACCGTCCGGGGTCGGGGGCGGCCAGTGGGGTGCGGGCCGATGTCCTGGTTCTGGAATCTGCCACCCGACTCTTGGTACGCTCCGACCCGCAGGCTCGGGCTCGCTCGGACCCGAGGAGACAGGAGGATCGACATGATCGTTCAGCCGAAGGCCTTTCTCGCCCTGGTCATCACCGGTATCACCACCCTCGTCCTGGCCAGCTCGGTCAGTTTCCTGGGCACACCGGTTTGGGCCCAGGGGGGCGAGGCCGACCCCAACACCGTTTTCGAGCAGGCGCTCAGCCGTCTCCAGACCCGGGACAGTGGTCAGGAGAAGGAGGCATTGGCTCTCCTGCTGGGCACCGCCACCACCGGTCACAAGGCCTCCATGGACCTCGTCGGCCAGCTCCTGGATCAGGGGCGCGGGGCGACAGCCGACCCCGCCAAGGCGGTCGAGTGGTACACGAAGGCGGCCGAGGCGGGATACGCGCCCTCCATGGGACGACTCGGGCTCATGTGCCTCTACGGTCGAGGGGTGGCCCCGAGCGATGAGAAGGCCATCGATTGGTTCCGGAAGGGGGCGATGGCCGGCGATCCGGGCTCCATGACGAGCCTGGGGTGGATGGCCGAGAACGGTCGCGGCATGGACGAGGATCTTGCCGAGGCGCTCGTGTGGTACCGGCGCGGAGCCGAGAAGGGGTTCGGGCCGGCCATGAACAACCTGGCTCTCATGTACAAGATCGGGAAGGGCATCGAGCAAAGCGGTACGGAGGCCCTGGCCTGGTACCGCAAGTCGGCCGAGCAGGGCGACCCGACCGGGACCTATCAGGTGGGCTGGGCCTACTACTCCGGAGAGGGCGTGGAGATCGACGAGAAGGAGGCCTTCACGTGGTTCCAGAAGGCGGCAGAGATGGGGGAGCCCGAGTCGACCTTCCAGCTGGGCTACATGTACTTCAAGGGTGAAGGCACCAAGACCGATCTTGCCGAGGCCAAGAAGTACTTCGAGACGGCGGCAGCCCGTGGCAACCGCGAGGCCAAGATCTACCTCAACCGCATCGCCTCGATGGAAGCCCACCAGCAGCCCCCGCAGGCCGCCGGAGACGGACCGGACAACTGAGCCCTCTTCTTGCTACCGCGCCCAGGCCGGCCTGGCGCGGAGCACCTTCCGGTAGATGGGACAGCTTTCCACGTGGGCGCCGGGCAAGTAGCCGGTGCTCATCAGGAACTCTCCCGTGATCTCGCCTCCGGTGAAGAGAAAGGTCTTCTTGAAGAGCTTGACCCACTCGGCTTTCTCCAGCGGGTGATGAGCGTCGAGAAAACTCCTGAAGGACCCGTGATCTTCGCGGAGGTCGAGGATGCGCCGGGCGTTCTCGATGGTGGCCTCGATCTTCTTGCGGTTGCGGATGATGGCCTCGTTGCCGAGGAGACGCCGGATTTCGCGGGCCCCGTAGCGGGCCACTCGCTCGGGGCGGAAGTCCTCGAAGGCGATCCGGAAGGCCTCCTTCTTCTTGAGCACGGTGAGCCAGGACAGGCCGGCTTGCTGGATCTCCAGGCAAAGTCGCATGAAGAGATCCGGGTCCGTCTCGAGAGGGAATCCGTACTCCCGGTCGTGGTAGGGGCCATGGAAGGGGTGTCCGGGGGCCACCACGCAGTAGCTCATGCGATTGATCCTTCAAGCAGGTCGTGTGGACGCCATACGGGGATGGAGCCCATCAACCTTCGACGTGGATACGAATCGAGTCCCTGAAGTTGTAGAATACCTGCTCACCCATGAAAGATCGGAGACACGGTCCATGATGAAGAGCACGATCCTCGACGGACTCAACCGGCACCTCACCCTCGAATTCGACGCCGCCTACAAGTACATGGCGATGTCGCACTGGTTCGATCTCAACGACCTTCCAGGCTTTGCCACCTGGATGAAGACCCAGTCCGACGATGAGTTCACGCATGCCCAGAAGATCATCCACCACATCCTCGAGCGGGATCAGCAGGTCGTCTTGCCGCCGATCCAGCAGCCGCCGACGGAGTGGAGCTCACCGGTGGCGATCCTCGAGGAGTCGCTTCGAAGCGAGCAGCGCGTTTCCGAGTCGATCAACAACCTCTACGAGCTGGCGGGCAACGAGAACGACCGCGCGGCCCAGATCATGCTCCAGTGGTTCGTCAACGAGCAGGTGGAGGAGGAGAACGTTGCCCGGGCCATCCTCGGCCGCCTCCGACTTGCCGGGGATTCGGGAGTCGGCCTTCTCATGGTGGATCAGGAGATGGCCAGCGGCAGGGTCCCCGGGGCCATGTCGGTACCGCCCGCCCAGGGCGAATAGGGGCCTTTCGAGGTCACGGCGCGCCCTTGGCGCACGACGAGGGGCGAGAGCTCGCGCACCGGAGGCGAGGGCCACCCACGGGGCCGCGTTGACTCGGATCGGGTCACGGCTACAATGACGGGCCCATGGTGCCTTGCCCCGCGGCTCCCCGTCCGGGCGCGGGCCGCTCTCCGAAAGGACTCCAGCCATGCCGCGCCCCGAGGCTGTACTTCCTGACACCGGGTCCCCGGGGACGAAGAAGGTGCACCGGGTGCTCCGCGTCAACGGTGAGGACCTCGAGGTCGCCTTCGCTCCCCACAAGACCTTGCTCGAGATCCTGAGAGAAGATCTCGGCCTCACCGGGACCAAGCACGGATGCGAGCTCGGGGAGTGCGGGACATGTACCGTGCTCGTGGACGGGGAGCCCCAGCTCTCGTGCCTCTTTCTCGGGCTCGACGGCGAAGGCGTCGAGATCGAGACCGTGGAGGGGATGGCCGGTCCCGACGGTCCCCATCCCCTTCAGCAGAGGTTCGCCGAGCTCGGTGCCGCCCAGTGCGGCTACTGTACCCCGGGCTTTCTCCTCGTGGCCAGGTCCATCCTCGATGTCGACCCCGACCCGGACCGCGAGAAGCTCGTGGACGAGCTTTCCGGCAATCTCTGCCGGTGCACCGGCTACCTGAAGATCTACGAGGCCATCGAACAGGCTGCGGCCGATCTCCGGGAGCCTGGCCTCCGGAAGGGCGGGGGGAAGCGGTGAGCGACAAGCGCCACTACAAGCTCGTCGGAAAGTCGCCCCGCAAGGTCGACGGCCTTTCCAAGTGCACCGGGGTCACGAAGTTTGCCGACGATCTCTTCATGCCCCGCATGCTGCACTGCAAGCTCCACCGCTCGCACGTGGCGCATGCCCGCATCCTGAGCATCGACACCAGCCTTGCTCTCGAGGTCGAAGGTGTGATGGCCGTGCTCACCGGCGAGACCATGCCGGAGCCTTTCGGGATCCTTCCCGTCTCCCAGGACGAGCATGCCCTCTGCATCGACCGGGTCCGGTTCGTCGGCGATCCCGTGGCGGCAGTGGCGGCCACCACAGAGGAAGCGGCCTACGAGGGCATGATGAAGATCAAGGTGGAGTACGAGGTACTCCCTGCCGTGTACTCGCCGGAAAAGGCCCTCGCGAACGACATTCCACCCCTCCACGACTACGGTGACGACGGAAACGTTCACAAGCGGGTGTCGATGGAGTTCGGCGACGTCGAGAAGGCCCTTCAAGAGGCGGACATCGTTCTCGACGACGTGATGTTCTTCGAGGGGAACACTCACCTCGCCATGGAGCAGCATGCCTCCCTGGCCTGGATGGATCCCGACGGCAGGATCACCATCTGGTCCTCGACGCAGACCCCGCACTACCTCCATCGCGCCGCGGCCAAGGTCCTGGATATGCCGCCTTCGCGGGTCCGAATCGTGGCCTGCCCCAACGGGGGTGGTTTCGGGGGCAAGAGCGATCCCTTCAATCACGAGATCGTGGTGGCAAAGCTGGCCCAGATCACGAACCGACCCGTGAAGATCGCGCTCACCCGCGAAGAGGTCTTCTACTGCCATCGCGGAAGGCATCCCGTGCTGATGCGCTCCCGCATGGGGTTGAAGAAGGACGGATCCATCACGGGGCTGCACTTCCAGAGCCTCCTCGACGGCGGTGCCTACGGATCCTACGGGGTGGCGAGCACCTACTACACGGGGGCACTCCAGACCGTCACCTACAGGATTCCCGTGTACCGGTTCGACGGCGTGCGCACATTCACCAACAAGCCGCCCTGCGGGCCCAAGCGGGGCCACGGCACGCCGCAGCCCCGATTCGCTCTCGAGGTCCAGATGGACAAGGCGGCCGAGAAGCTGGGCATCGACCCGGCAGAGATCCGGCTGCGAACCCTCCAGCCTCGCGATTCGGTCACCGCCAACTGGCTCCGGATCGGCTCCATGGGGCTCGGGGAGTGTATCCGGAAGGTCGTCGACGGGAGCGGCTGGAAGGACAAGTACGGCAAGCTTCCGCGCGGCAAGGGAGTGGGGCTGGCCTGCTCGTCCTACATCTGTGGCGCGGGCCTGCCCATCTACTGGAACCATCTCCCGCACACCGGAGTCCAGCTCAAGCTCGACCGCGGGGGTGGCGTCTGCGTGTTCTGCGGGGAGACCGACATCGGTCAGGGAAGCGACACCGTTCTCGCCACCTGCGTGGCCGAGGTCCTCGGGGTCGACCTCTATGACATCCGCGTGGTGGCGGGCGACACCGACTTGACGCCCGTCGATCTGGGGTCCTACTCGAGTCGAGTGACCCTGATGATGGGAAACGCCGCCATCCAGGCCGCCGAGAGGGCGCGTGAGCTCCTGGCCAAGGCCGTGGCCGAGAAGCTGGAGATTCCCGTCGTTCGACTCGGCTTTGCCGAGAACCGGGTCTTCGATGTGGAGGATCCCGAGCAGGGGGTGACCTTCGCCGAGGCCGTTGTCCTCGCCGAGAGCAAGTTCGGCACCATCGGAACCGTCGGTTCCTACACACCTCCTCCGAGCCCGGGACGATACCGCGGGGCGGGTGTAGGGCCGTCGCCCGCCTACTCCTACAGCGCCGCCGTGGTCGAGGTCACGGTGGACGAGGAAACGGGGATCCTCACCGTGGACAAGGTGTGGATCGCCCACGACATCGGCCAGTCCATCAACGAGGTGCTGGTCATCGGACAGGTCGAGGGCAGCGTGTACATGGGGCTCGGCGAGGCGCTCATGGAGGAGATGGCCTACCGACCCAACCGCTTCGGCGTCCACAAGATCCCCAGCATGCTCGACTACAAGAGTCCGACCACGTTCGAGATGCCGGAGGTCGTGACCTACCTCGTGGAGGATCCCGATCCCAATGGACCCTTCGGTGCCAAGGAGGTGGGGCAAGGCCCACTCCTGCCCATGATGCCGGCGGTGGCCAATGCGGTGTTCGACGCTGTCGGGGTCAGGGTCGACGAGGTTCCCATCACTCCGGCCAAGATCCTCAAGGCTCTGGAGAGCCCGAACCTCCGCCACGGACCCGGAGCCTTCCCGGATCTCGGTGTGCTGCCCGAGGAGATCATGCGGGTGAAGACTCAGGAGGAGGGTGGCGACGGCAAGTCGGACAAGGCCTTCGTGAGGAAGAGCAAGCGTGGAGTGGACAAGGGAGAGGCGGTGCAGAAATGATGCGTCTTCCGGAGTTCGCCTATCACCTGCCCCGCGGGGTCAAGGAAGCAGCGACGACGCTCGCCCAGGAGGGCCCCGGCGCCACGCTGGTGGCGGGGGGCACCGATCTCTATCCCAACATGAAGCGGCGCCACCAGAATCCCCGCGTCGTGGTCTCGCTGCGGCGGGTGCCGGAGCTCCGCGGGATCGAGGTAGGCGGCAAGGGCACGGTACGCATCGGCGCCGCGGAGCCCTTGCGGGCTCTCGAGAGGCACGCCGAGCTCGGAAGCCGGCTCCCCGCGCTGCGCCAGAGCGTGCTGACGATCTCGACGCCGATCCTTCGCAACATGGGGACGATCGGAGGAAACCTCTGCCTCGATACGCGCTGCAATTACTACAACCAGACCTGGGAGTGGCGACGGGCCATCGACTTCTGTCTGAAGTGCGACGGGGATACCTGCTGGGTCGCCCCCGGCAGCTCCACCTGCTGGGCCGTGAACTCGAGCGATACCGTGCCCGTGATGATCGCCCTTGGCGCGCGGCTCCACCTCGTGTCGTCGAGGCGTGAGCGCGATGTGGAGGCGCGAAACTTCTACCGGAATGACGGCATCGCGTACCTCGACAAGAAGCCCGACGAGATCCTCACCGCCATCGAGATTCCACCGCAGGGAAGCGCGCGTTCGACCTATCTCAAGCTGCGTCGGCGACGGGCCTTCGACTTTCCCGTGATGGGGGTGGCCGCGCGCCTCGCGTTCGCGGGAGACGTCGTGACCGAGGCCTGCGTGGTGATCAACGCGGTGGGGCCGGCGCCCTTCGTGGTGGACGAGGCGACGGACCTCCTCGTGGGCAAGCCGCTCACCCCGGACCTCGCCGATGAGGTGGGGCGGCTCGCCGCTCGCCCGGCAAAGCCTCTCGACAACACCGACTTCGAGTACGCCTGGCGCAAGAAGATGGTGCGGGTGTACGTGAGGAGGGCGTTGCTGTCTCTCAGCTCGGGCGGGGAAAGAAGCGCTTGAGCGCGAGGAATGGCGCTTCCAGAACCTTGAAGCTCAGCCAGGCGACGCCCAGCGACCCGACGGTGCACGCCGCCATGAACACCACCAGAGCGGGGAGCCGAGATCCCAGGAGCACGGGGAGCCCTTCGGCGCCGCCGATGAGGGCGCGAAGGAAGGAACGCAGCGGCAGATGGACGAGGTAGAGCCCGTAGCTCAGCCTTCCCAGCACTCTGAGCCAGCGTCCCGCGAGAAGCCGGGCCCCGGGTGAAGCGGGTGAGCCGGTGAGGAGCACGGCGAGCCCCGCGGCAAAGAGCAGGGCAAGGGCCGAGTAGCCGCCCCTCTGCATCAGGGGGCCGTACTGGTTTCCCCCCTGCAACAGGATCACGACCCCGAGGACCATGGCGGCGCCCACGAGGACGGGAAGGGCGAGGCGGCGCGCCCGGAGCCGGCCCTTCTCGGTGGCGAGCATGGCGGCGAGGAGCGCTCCCGCGGCGAGGGCATCGATCCGGCAGGGGGTGAGGACGTAGGCGGTGAGCGGAGCCGCACCACGGGAGAGAAGCGTCATCCTCAGGCCGAGGGCCCCGGCCATGAGCAGGGGACAGAGAACGAGGAGACCGCGCCGGCGACAGAGAGAGACCACCAGCGGCCACACCAGGTAGAACTGCTCCTCGATGGACAGAGACCAGGAGATGTCGAGGATGGCGTGGCGGAATCGTCCGGCCTGGGCCAGCTTCCAGTTGGACAGGTAGGCCCAGTACCACAGCTCGTCCCCCGCAACGGATCCGATGGAGCGGACCTCGGGGTGATCGATCCGGGGCAGGATCACCAGGGAGACGAAAACGACCGCGTAGTAGAGGGGGAAGATGCGGAGCGCCCGGCGGGCGTAGAAGCTCCGGTAGTATCCGGGCGAGCCCCGGGTCTGGAGGAGGATCCCGGTGATGAGATGGCCAGACAGGACGAAGAACAGATCCACCCCGCTCCAGCCCATCCGGGCCAGGCCCATCCAGATCCGCTCGGCGGTCCCGTCGGGATGCATGAGGATCGAGAAGTGGAACAGCATGACGAGGGCGATGGCCAGTCCCCTGACTCCATCGAGGAGGGGAATCACCCGCGGCACGAATCGAGATTCGTCATGTCTCACGACGAGCGAGCCTAGCCACAAAAATGTCGGAGGGGCTTGATCTCTCGTCCGTAGGGATCTACAAGAAGCGATCCACGATCGCACGGCGGATGGTATGCACTTGCAGTATCGGGAGTTGCATCGTCCGGGGCGGGGGGCGGCACGGGGCCGGCCCCGTCGAGGATCGCTCGGAGCGAGGAGAGACCGTGTCCATCCATCAACCCATGATCGAGGCAGTGGGGATCTCGAAGTTCTTCGGTCCCTTTCCCGCCGTGGTCGACGTCTCCTTCACGGTGAATGCTGGCGAGGTGGTGGCCTTTCTCGGCCCCAACGGTGCTGGCAAGACGACCACCATGCGCGTCCTCACCGGCTATCTGCGTCCGACGTCCGGCACGGCCCGCATCGGAGGGCTCGACGTGCAGGACAACCGGATCGAGGCGGCCCGCAAGGTCGGCTACCTTCCCGAGAACGGCCCTCTCTATCCGGAGATGACGCCGCGCGAGCTTCTCTCGTTCTTCGGCGAAGCCCGCGGAATGTCCCCGGGACGGATTGCGGAGAGGCTGGAGGTCGTCTCCCAGACCTGTGCGCTCGAGGCCGTCATCGATCGCCCGATTGCCAAGCTGTCCAAGGGGTACCGGCAGAGGGTGGGCATGGCCCAGGTGCTTCTGCACGAGCCCGAGGTTCTGATCATGGACGAGCCCACCTCGGGGCTCGACCCGAACCAGATCCGCCAGGTCCGGGACACGTTGCGCAAGTTCGGTCAGACCAAGACCATCTTGCTCTCCACCCACATCCTGCAGGAGGTGGAGGCGGTCGCCGACCGGGTGATCATGATGTCCGGAGGTCGGCTCGTCTTCGACGGAACTCCGGCCGAGCTCCAGGCGCGGGGGGAGGGCAACCTGGACGAGGCCTTCCACCGTCTGACGGGGGCCACCGGCTAGTCTCCCGGGGTCCAGAATCACGAATCGATCACACGAGTCGATCAGGAAGAGAGAAGGATCATGGCGATGACCCATCCCGTGGCGCGCGCGATCGTCAAGCGCGATCTCCGACGATGGTTTGGCATGCCGACGGGCTACGTGTTCATCACGCTCTTCGTGTTCCTGAGCGCGGCGGCCCTGTTCTGGCCGGATCAGTTCTTCCAGAGCAATCTGGCCAACCTCGACACCCTGAACTTCTGGTTTCCCTATCTCCTCCTCTTCTTCATCCCTGCGGTGACCATGAGCATCTGGGCCGGGGAGAAGGGCCAGGGAACCGATGAGCTGCTGCTGACACTTCCCGCCACCGACTTTCAGATCGTCCTCGGGAAGTTTCTCGCGGGGGCCGGTATCTACACGGTGGCATTGCTCTTCACGTTCCCGCTGCTGGTGTTCCTGAGGATTCTGGGCAATCCGGACTGGGGTCTTCTCTTCTCGAACTACCTCGGATTCTGGCTGCTGGGACTCGTGCTCGTGGGGGCGGGCATGGTGGGCTCCCAGCTCTCGGAGAACCTCACGGTCGCGTTCATCGTGGGAGGTCTCCTGTGCGGGCTCGTGGTGATGGCGGAGAACATCGTGGGTTCCGTCGCCCCCGATCTCACCCGGGGCTGGATCGGCTATGGCCCGGTGGCTCTCTTCCAGGAGATGGCGCGCGGAATCGTGTCCATCACCTCGGTTCTGCTGTTCGGGGGGCTGATCGCGTTCTTTCTCTACGCCAACCTCGCGCTCCTGTCGCGACGTCACTTCCGGACGAGCGGGGAGGGGTGGCATCTCTCGGTGCGAACCCTGTGTCTTCTCGTCGGTGCGGTGGCACTCACCGGGATCGGGGCCAGGGTCCCCAAGCGTATCGATACCACCAGCGAGCACATCCACTCGCTCTCCGTTGCCACGCGACGGCTGATTGCCGGGCTGGAGCGCCCGGTGATGATCCAGGCGTTCATCTCTCCCGAGGTTCCCCGCGACTACGTCCAGACCCGCCGGACACTGCTCAACCTTCTCGAGGAGTACGATGCCCTGGGTGGCGACAATGTCCGGGTACGCATCGTGGACACCGAGCGGTACTCGGACGCGGCGCGGGAAGCCGAGAAGACGTTTGGAATCCGCCCCGAGACCCGGGTGAGCCAGGAGGGGGGAAAGATCCAGGAGGCGGACGTCTTCCTCGGCCTCGCCTTCACCTCGGGGCTCGACGAGGTCGTGGTCCCGTTCATGGATCGCGGCCTCTCCGTGGAGTACGAGCTGACCCGGTCGCTGAGGGTGGTGGCGAGCTCCGCGCGCAAGAAGGTCGGCATCGTCGACACCGATGTGAAGCTCTTCGGCGGCTTCGAATTCCAGACCATGCGCCAGGATCCCCGCTGGGAGATCGTGCGCGAGCTCGAGCTCCAGTACAAGGTCGAGAGGGTGGATCCGGGATCGAAGTATCCCGAGGACCTGGACGTTCTGGTGGTAGCCCTGCCGTCTTCCCTGACCCAGCCCGAGATGAACTTTCTCCAGGAGGCAGTACTCTCCGGCGTCCCGACCCTCCTCATCGATGACCCCATGCCGGCCTTTTCGCCGGGCATGAGCCCGACCGATCCCAAGGGCGGAAACCGCAATCCCTTCATGCAGAACCAGCAGCCGCCTCCCGAGGCCAAGGGTGACATCCGGGGCTTGCTGCGCCGGGTGGGAATCCGCTGGACCTACACGGACATCGTCTGGGACAGCTACAATCCTCACCCCCAGATCGCGGGCGACAACCATGAGGTCGTCTTCGTGGGTGCGGGATCGCCGTCGTCGGCTCCGTTCAACCCCATCTCGCCCATCACCTCGGGCCTTCAGGAAGTCGTGATCATCTTCGGCGGCAATGTGGACGAGGCCACCGACAAGCCCGAGGGCCTCACATTCGACTCTCTCATGAAGACCACCCCCATCTCCGGTGTCACCAACGTGAACGAGGTCTTCACCGCCGATTTCTTCATGGGCAAGGCCCTCAATCCGCGGCGGCCCCACCGCATCGACCAGCGCGAGAAGACGCTCGCTTGCCGGGTGCGGGGAAAGACCTCACCCGAGGCCGAGCACGAGATCGACGTGATTTTCCTGGCCGACCTCGACATGGTCTCGAGCCAGTTCTTCCAGATCCGACGCCAGGGTGTCGAGGGTTTCCAGTTCGACAACGTCACCCTGCTGCTCAACTGCGTCGACGAGCTCTCGGGCGACGACTCCTACATCGACCTGCGCAAGCGTCGTCCTCGCCACCGGACCTTGACCCGGATCGAGGGGGCCGAAGAGGAATACCAGGTCGTGTGGAGCCAGCAAAAGGAGGAGGCCGAAGCCAAGGCAAGGATGCAGCTCGATCTCGCCCAGAAGAGGCTTGACGAGCGGGTGGCCGAGGTCGGACGGAGCACCGAGCTCGACGAGCAGTCCAAGGCGATCCGTATCAAGAGCATTCGCGATGTCGAGCAGCGGCGCTTCGAGGTCCAGAAGGCGGCCATCGAGGATGACAAGAGTCAGATCATCGAGGACGCCAAGGCCCAGAAACTGCGGAGCGAGGATGGAGTCCGTGACTGGTACCGCCTCTGGGCTCTCCTGTTCGCCCCGGTTCCGGGGATCCTGGTTGGTCTCGCCACCGTGGTGCGGCGACGGAATCGTGAGGCAAGCTCGTCCCGGGTGTGACCCGGCTTCGGAAGGGTAAGCGATGACGAATGAAGCGACGAGAACGATGACCTTCGTGGCCGCGGCGGTGGTGCTGACCGCCCTCGCCCTGTGGGCGGGTCCGAGCAGGGACGTGCCGCCGATCTTCGACGACAAGGGGCAGGAGTTCTTTCCCGGGTTCACGGATCCCACGAAACCGGTGGCTCTCGAGATCATGGAGTTCGACTCCGACACGGCCGAGCTCCGGCCCTTCAAGGTCCAGTTCAAGAACGGCAGGTGGTCCATCCCGTCCCATTACGACTACCCCGCCGATGCCAAGGACCGCATGGCCGAGGCCGCCGGCCTGTTCGTCGGGCTCACCAAGGACGACATCCGCTCCGACGACCCGGCCGACCACGCCCTCTATGGCGTGGGAGATCCCATGGAGCAGAGCCTCGACCTCGAGGGGCGTGGCACGAAGGTGACCTTCAAGGATTCCAACGGGAACGACATGGCCTCTCTCATTCTCGGCAAGGCCGTCGAGGGTCGGGAGGGGTTCCGCTACGTGCGCTACCCGGACAAGAAGAGAACGTATTCGGCAAAGCTCCCCGCCGAGGTGTCGACGAAGTTCGGCGACTGGATCGAGAAGGATCTCCTGCAGCTCTCGTCAGCGGATCTGCACCGGATGAGCTTCGATGCGTACTCCGTCGACGAGGTCACCTTCAACATCACCCCCGGCGAGAAGCTGGTGGCCGACAAGAAGGACCTCGACTGGGTGGTGGAGGGCCTCTCCGACTCCGAGGAGACCAACAAGGACGCGCTGCGCACCGCCGCCTCCACCCTCGATCAGCTCGAGATCGTGGGAGTGCGCACGAAGCCGCCCGGGCTGACCGGTCAGCTCACCCGTGCGGAGGGCATCCAGATGAGCCAGGAGAACGTCTTCTCGCTCCAGAGCAAGGGGTTCTTCCTCACCCGTGACGGTACCCTCAAGGCCAACGAGGGCGATCTTCTCCTCGATACCAAGGGCGGGATCGGCTACAAGCTGAGCTTCGGGGAGGTGCTCTACGGCGAGGGCGACGCGGTCACTGCGGGGGGAGGCGACGAGACCGCCTCCGGTGGTGACGCGGGTGCGGACGGGGCCGCCAGGACCGGTGTCGCCAACCGGTACCTCATGGTCACGGCACGCTTCGACGAGTCGTTGCTCGACAGGCCGGAGAAGGGCGAGCCCCTGCCTGACGAGCATCTCGAGAAGAGAAAGGCCGCGCGTACCGAGATCGAGAAGATCGTCCGGGCGGTGAAGAAGTACCAGGGCAAGGAGGGTGACCTCCCGGGAGATCTCGCTGCCCTCACCGCGGGAGACGAGCCCGTCCTCGAGGAGCTGAAGAAGGATCCGTGGGACCGGGACTATGTGCTGGAGATCCGCGAGGAGAAGGCACCGGTCGCCACGAGCGAGGACCCGGGTGACGGGACCGAGGCCGAGCCCGAGGTTCCGGTGAAGACGTTCGTGGTCTCGAGCCTGGGCGAGGATGGAGAAAAGGGCGGTGATGGCACCGGGCAGGACATCGCGTCCGACGACTGGAGCCGGGAGAGTGATCTCCAGGCCCAGGCCGACGACTGGAAGGAATTCCAGGAGACGGTAGAGGCCGGGAAGACGGCGTCCGAGAAGCTGAGCCGGAGGTTCGCACCCTGGTACTACGTGATCTCCGACGACAGCTTCAAGAAGATCCGCCTCGATCGGGCTCAGCTCGTGAAGGCCAAGGCCGCGGTCCAGGAGGGCGAGAACTTCATGGGGATCGACGACCTGAGCGGACTCGAGGAGCTGCTGGGGTCCGACGGGGATGGGTCGGGCGAGTAGGAGACTCCTAGCTGTACTTCTGGCGCAGCTCGTCGAATCGGGTGCCGATCTTTTCGACGATGGAGCAGAAGTCTTCCTCGGAGAGGCCGATCACCTCACGGCCCACCTTCTCGCCGGGAACGACCTGCTCCAGATCCAGGGTTTCGCCGTCGGCGGGAATGCACTTGGCGATGGCGTTCGCGACGGCCACGGTGGCGCAGGTCGGGTCCGGATGCTGCTCGGGGTGGTGGTGGTACGTGATGGCCTGGGTGATCCGCAGCGGTAATCCCCACTTCTGGGCGATGAGGCCGCCGACCTCTCCATGGTTGACCATGAGGAGCTCTTCTTCGGCGCGCACCGGGTCGAGGCTGCCTTGCTCTCGAGCGCGCCGGAGCGCCTCCAGGGAATCAGAATCGAGATAGCGACCGAGAACGAGCTTCCCCACGTCGTGGAGCAGAGCGGCGGTGAAGGAGTCCGGCGGGATCTCGTTCCGGGCCAGCTTCCGGATCTCCTCGGCCGCGAGAGCGGCAAGGACCGAATGGCGCCAGAGGTCTCCCTCTCCCAGGTCGTAGGCCGGTACCGCGCTGGAGAGGCGACCGCGCACCGAGAAGGACATGGCCACGGAGAGGACGGCACCCGTACCCAGGCGGGAGACGGCGAGGCGAACGGTGGTGACCTCGGTGCGACCTCCCGCCGCGGCCGAGTTGGCGGCCTTGAGGAGTCGCCCGGTGAGAGCAGGGTCGAGGCGCACCGTCTCCACGATCTCGGCGAAATCGACGTCGGCGTGGCTCACCAGGGAAGCGAGGCGGGCCACGGTCTGGGGGAGCGGATCCAGGTCCTGGGCCGCCCCGATCACGCTGTCGAGCTCGATCATTCGGTACTCCTCGGTGTTCCCTTCGGCGCCCGAGGCCGAGGGGCTTGAGGGGGCCCCAGCCGTGGACTGTTCCCCACCCTCCGGTCTGTCACGAATCCTCCCATCGCCACAAGCGATTGTGCATCCTGGGGTTGAGCCGCTTTTCCCCTTCCTGGGCAGAGACCGTCACCAAGGGTGTCGATCGGGGCGTCGGGATTCCCGGAGGAAGGCAGGGAGATGGATCGGCATAAACTCTTTCTTTCCATTAAAATACATCACATCTCCAGGCCCCGGAGGGGATTGGCACAGGAGTTGACTCTGGAACGGTGCGCCGCGAAGGAGATTCGCCGGGCAAATCATCACGGGCTCGTCTCGAAGGCATTCCGCCCCCGGGCCCAACACATCGGTCTCAAGGAGGTCTTGGCTACCATGAAGTATCGAAAGCTCTGGTCCGTCTGTTCCCTGCCGGTCTTGCTCGTCGCGGCCCTGGCTCTGGCCGTTCCGGCTCCTGGCCAGGCCACGACGTTTCTTCCCGACAATCTGGACGGCCCCTGCTGCGGACAGACGGTCGCCAACCTTCCCACCTTTCCCGTGGTCACCCTGCAGAACAAGTACGTGTGCTGGAACAACTGCAACGCCAGCCTGTCGGGAACGGTTCTGACCACGTTCACCCCCAGCCCGACCGCAGCCTGCGGCATCTACTTCAACAACATGAAGGTGACGAATCTGGGCGGTGGGCTCGTGGCCTGGACGGGAAACCTCGTCATGACGTACTCGCGTACCTGGGTGGAATCCTCGGTGCTCGGGGCCGCTCCTGATACCCAGGTCTGGCGCTTCATCCTGAACGGGGACCTCAAGCCGTCCACCACGCTCATCGGACTCTACGGAGGCAATGCCTGCATCATCGCCCCCTGCGTCGCGACCTTCAACCGATTCCATGTCCAGGGCTACATCGACTACGCCCTCGATTGCGCCACGGGCACGTGGTCGGTTGCCTTTGCCGTCGACCACGACTGCGACGAGTTCGAGCACAACAATCCCTTCACCTGCCGCCCGGGGGCTTTCCATCCCGGACGCTCGTATACCTGGGTCGGTCCCGCGGCCGGATTCGTTTGCGACAACAACGTCCCCACCGCTTCCGGGACCCTGGCCTGTGATGCCTTCCGCGTGAACAACTTCGCGTTGCCGCTGTCTCAGATCTGTCAGTTCGAGCAGCCGCTCCTCGGAGGCGGTATCACGAACGCGGGCGAGTACTGCCCCTGTAACCCCGCGGGCACCCAGTACAAGATCCAGCAGTTCGACGCGGGCACGGTCTGCCAGAGCAGCGCGTTCTCGTCCATGGTCGGTCCCTGGGCCGGTCTGGTGGGGAAGAGCATCGGCTTCTGGACCGATCCCGCCGTGTACCCCGGACGCGAAACTCTCCACATCGAGCGAGGACACACCTCCTATACCGACACCTGCACCCCGGACTTCATGACCCGTCCCTACTTCATCGGGGTCCAGACCCAGGGCGGCTTCAGCACGCACAAGCTGGGCGTGGCGGTCGGGGGCGGCATCACCATCACCCCCGTATCGGATCGCCTCATCGACCTCGGGGATGCCACCTTCCCCGGTCTGATGAGCGCACCCCGCATCGGCAAGCTCAGCGTGTCGGACAAGCTGATCCAGTTCAACGTCGACTGAGCCGGCTACATTCACCGCGAGAACGAGCGAGAAGCGGCTGCCAGAACTTCCGGCAGCCGCTTCTCTTGCGATGTACCATCGACAGGCGTGGGAGGAGTCCCCGCGAGGTCCCGTTCCCGGGACAACGCCTGTGCTCGACGGAGAAGGGACCGTGAAGCCTGATTCGCGGAGGTCGGCGTCTCCTGGCCCGGAAGGTGGCAGGAGACCGGTCAAGGGTGCACGCGGGCCGCGTGCCGGAGCTTCGCCATCGGAACGGGCGCAGGGTTTCGCTCGCTACTTGCCCTTCACCCGATCGCGCCTCCGCTTCCTGCTCGTGGCGACGGGATGCCTCGTGGGCCAGACGTCGTCCCTGTCGCTCCTCGCGGGTAGCTTCCCTCTTCTTCTCGGGATGGGCCTTCACCTCTGGACCCGTGGGCACCTCCATCTCGGGGCCGGGCTCATTCGCACGGGTCCGTACCGGTGGGTGCGGCATCCCTTCTATCTCGCGGGTGTGCTCGTCGATCTCGGCCTGTGTATCGTGATCGCCCGACCCGTGGTGGCGGTCGTGTATGCCGGCCTCTGGATCCGGGCCTACCTCTTCCAGATCCGGCACGAGGAGGCCGATCTCCGGGCCCTGCACGGGAAGGAGCATGACGAGTACGTGCGCCGGGTACCCCTCCTCATTCCCTTGCGGAAGCCGTGGCCCCGGAGCGAGGGCGGTCCGGGGTTCTCGTGGAGGAATCCCCAGATTGCCCGGGGCCGCGAGATCCCGAGGCTCCTGCGCATGGCCTCCTACCCTCTCCTCCTGACCATCGCCACGACATGGCGCACCCATGGCACCCCGTTCCCGGAGCCGCGGTCACTCGCCTTCTGGCTGGCCTCCGGCGGCTTTGTCGTCCTCTCCCTGGGGAGCGTGATCGTCCAGCGATTCCTGCTGAGGCGGGTAACGTGACGGCCAGCGTCAAGGGGCGGCAGGTCTTTCGGTCTCCCGGAACGTCGCGGTGGGGCGGGCTGCCGCTCCTGACGAGTCGCTGTCAGGGCGACCGGAAGCGGATCTCCAGCGGACAGCCCTCGGGAAGACCGTAGCCGTTCTCGACCACGACGAGGTCGCCCTCGACGAGACCCCGCAGCACCTGTGCCTCTCGCTCGGTGACGATACCGATGTCGACCGTGAGCTCGTGGGCCTGACCGTCACGGGCGACGGTCACCACGGCGGTTCCGTCCCGATCGGAAAGGGCGGCAAGGGGAATGACCAGGCAGTCGGGCGCGGGAGGGAGCAGGACCCGGACGTGGCACCCGAGACCGGGAAGAAGCCTCCCCTCGTTGGCGACGAGGGCCAGGGCATCCACGTCGCCCGTCGAAGCTCCGGCCTGCTTTCCCACCCGCAGGATGCTTCCCGGGAATGTCGCCCTCGGATCCATGGTGAGGCTCATCTCGACCGGCGCCCCCGCCACCGATCCGGTGGCGAACCACCCCGGGACCCGGAAGCGTGCGACGAGGTGAGAGTTGTCCACAATGGTGGCGAGAGAGAGCGCGGGGTCGACGGGGAGGCCCAGGCGGGCGTGGAGCTCGGTCACGACACCGTCGATGGGGCTTCGGATCGTGCAGAAGTCCAGCGCCAGGTCCGCGGTGCGCAGGTCGGCCTCGGCCATGGTGAGACGTGCCCTTGCCTCGTTGACATCCTCGGCGCGCGGGCCGGCGGTGAGAAGAGCGAGCTGCGCCGCAGACGCCGCTTCCTGCGCTTCCGAGGCTCGAAGATCGGCGAGGGCGGTGACGTACTGCAAAGGTGAGATCTCGTCGTTGTCGTGGAGGGTCTTCAGGGCCTCGACCCTGGCCCGTTGCGTCTCGACGGCGCTGCCGACCCTCCGTGCCTCCTGCCGGGCCACCTCGATCTCCTGGGGGCGCGGCCCGTTCTCGAGCCGCGCCAGGACCGCCTTCGCCTCGTCGACGGCAGCCGCGCGCCGGGCCTTCTCCGCCTCCGCAAGGCGCGCATCGAGCTCGGCCACCGGCTGCCCGACCCGGACCGACTCGCCCTCCAGGATGGGGACCCTCACGATGGTGCCGACGGTACGAGCCGCGGCCATCGCCGTCCTTTCGGGGATCGCCGCCAGCACCCCGATCCTTTCCAGCGTGGGCTGGAGGGTCTTCCTCTCCACGGTGACGACCGAAACCTGCACCGGGCGGGGGGCGACGCTCTCTTCCTCGGAGCCGGCGTCGCTGCGCGGGCAGCCCTCCGTGAACGACAAGAGGAGCAGTCCGAGGACCATGAGATATCGTGCGCGGTTCATGGTGCGGTGACTTCCACGGGGTGGAAGGGGGCTTTCCCCTCCGGCGAACGCTCCCTTCGAAAGAGAAGGGACAGGACGTAGTAGCACACGGGGGTTCCCACCAGGGAAACCAGCATCGAGATGGAGAGGGTTCCCAGGACGGCGATGGCCAGGGGCCTCAGGAGGTCTGCGCCCGCACCCACTCCGTAGGCCAGAGGAAGGAGCCCGAGAAACGTCGTCATCGATGTCATGAGAACGGGGCGGAGGCGACGCCTTCCCGCCCTCACCAGGGCCTCGAGCAAGCTCCAGCCCTGGGCGGTCATGCGATCGACGTAGTCGAGGATGAGGATCCCGTTCTTGGCCACGATCCCCACCCCGATGATGGCGCCGAGATAGGACACGATGTTGAGTGAGGTCCCGGTCAGGTAGAGAGCCGATACCGCGCCGATGAGTGCGAGGACCGAGCCCATGAGGATCGCGAGTGCTTTGAGCACGGACCGGAATTCCAGCAGGAGTACGGTGAAGAGGAGAAGAATCGCCGCCAGGAGGACGATCGTGAGCTGGCGAAATGATTCGAGTTGCTGCTCGTACAGGCCACCGAACTCGATGGTGACGTCGGGGGGGAGCACGACGTTTTCCGCGATGGCTCTCCGGATGGCGGGGATTCCGCGGCCGAGATCGACACCGGCGAAGTCCGCGGTGACGGCGACGAGCTGCCGGAGATCCTCGCGCTGGACCTCGAGCATGCCGGGGTTGTGGTGCACGGTGACCACATCGTTCAGGGTGAGGGGAAGCCCCGAAGGCGAAGACAGCGGCAGCCGGAGAATCCTCTCCTGTCGGTCCCGGCTACCGGGAGACATGAGAACCCGGATCGGCTGCGTGCGATCACCCTGGAGCAGGTCGCCGGGCGTGCTGCCGAGAAGCCCCTCCCGGAGCGCCTGCCCGATGCCCTCGGGCGTCAAACCGGCCCGGGCCGCCGTCTCCGGGCGGACCCTGAAGGCGATCGAAGGCCCGGCCACGATGAGGCCGTCGCTCACGTCAACGATTCCGGGAATGCCCTCGATGGCCTGTGCGACCTGTACCGCCGTCTCTCGTAGCACGCGCGTGTCGCTGGAGAAGATCTTGATCTCGACGGGCTTGGGCGACCAGATGAGGTCGCCGATGAGGTCTCCGAGGACTCCCGGATACTCGGTCAGAAGAGCAGGCTCCGCCGCCTGCACCTCGAGTCGGAGGGAATCCTTCACCTCGTCGGTCGTCCGCGTGCGCAGAGGCCGGGGACGTAGCTTCACCAGGAAGTCCCCGGTGTTGGGCTCGGCGATGGCCAGGGCCAGGCGGGCTCCCGTGCGGCGCGAGTAACTCTCGACGTCCGGGTCCGCCTCCAGGATGGCCTCGACTCCGCGCAGCATGCGATCGGTCTCGGTGAGACTCGTACCGGGGCGGGAGCGGTAGTCGAGCACGAAGGCTCCCTCGTCCTGGGGTGGCAGGAATTCGACATCGAGCTGGCCATAGAGGAGTCCGCATCCCACCACGAGAAGCAGGAGCACGAGGATTGACACCACGGAGTGCTCGAGTGCCTTGCGGGCAAGACGCTCGTAGACGCGGATGACTCCGGAAAGGATTGGCCCTGCTTGCTCCAGCTCTTCCTCGACACGGGTTCCGCGTCGTCGCATGAAGATGGATGCGAGAGCCGGGGTCCAGGTCACGGCGAGGGCGAGGGACGTGAGCAGGGCCACGACCATGGTGATGGCCAGCGCCCGGAAGAACACCCCCGAGATGCCATCGAGGTAGGCCAGGGGCACGAACACGGCCACCGGGGTCAGCGTGCTGCCCACGAGGGCTATTCCGACCTCTCGAAGCGCGAGATCCACGGAGGCGATCCGGGAATGACCGGCACAGAGCTTGGCGCGAATGGCCTCGACGACGACGATGGCATCGTCAATGACCAGCCCGATGGCCGCGGCGATTCCGCCCAGCGTCATGAGATTGAAGCTCATGCCGAAGGAATGCAGGGCAAGGATGGTGACGAGAACCGTGGCAGGAATCACGGACACGGCCACGCCGGTGGTCGCGAATCCCCGCAGGAATGCATAGAGCACCAGCATGGCGAGGAGGAGCCCGATCAAGATGCTGTCCCACACGCTTCGGACGCCATCATTCACGAAGAGGGACTGATCGTAGAACGAGGTGAGGCGAAGGTCCTGCGGCAGCTCGTCGCGGATTCTCCGGAGCTCGAGCCGGAGATCGTCCGCGATGGAAATGGCATTTCCATCGGGCTGGCTGTAGATATTGAGAAGGACGGCCTCACTCCGGTCGGCGGTGACGATGTCGTAGGCGGGCGCCGAACCGGGGACGACCCTTGCCACGTCCCGCACCCGGATGGGTGAGGGATCCGACCACCCGACCACGATGTCCTCGATCTGGCTGGAATCGCCAAGCCGGTTGTCGACGACCTGGAGATAGAGCTGCCGGTTCTCCTCGAGGAAGCCGGCCGCCGTGATCGGGTTCGCGGCGGCGAGAGCCCGACCGATGTCCTCGATGGTGAGGTGGTACGTGGCCAGACGGCCGGGATCGACGAGCACGTGCTGCTCGGGTTGCCGTCCACCGACGAGATCCACGCGAGCGACCCCGGGAATACGAAGGAACCGAGCCCGGATGTCGTAGCGAGCGATCTCCGACAGATCGGTGATGCTCCTCGTCTTGCTGGTGAGGCTGAGGCCGACCACGGGAAAGGCCGAGAACGTGAGCCGGTGGACGACGATCGAGGCGGTGGTGGGGAGTTGCGCCCGGATCTGCGACAGGCGGCCGAGGACGAAGAGCTCCGCCTGGATCATGTCGGTCTTCCAGTCGAAGAAAACGTTCACCTCCGCCGCTCCCCGACCCGTGGAGGAGCGAATCTTCTTCGTGCCGGAGATGTCCTTCATCGCCTCTTCGATGGGGCGCGTGATGTCGACCATCATCTGGTCGGCCGGGGTGGCCCCGTTGTCGATCAGGATCACCACCCGGGGGAAATCGGTCTGGGGAAAGACCGAGGCGGGCATGCGGCGGGCCGCGTAGGCGCCACCGAGACAGAGAGCCAGCGTGAGAAAGAGGATGGACTTGCGATGACGCAAGGCAAACCCGCCCGTACCCTCGGTGGCCGCGCCTCCTGACAGGTCCGTCACGTTCGTCGACACCTCCATCGAGCACTTCCCCGGAGCTCCATGATCAAGGCTTGCCCTCCTCCTGACCCGCGCGCGACGGGTCTTCCTCGAAGGAACCGCCCACGGCCTCCTCGAGATCCGCGACCGCCGTGGCATAGTCCCGGAGGACATCCGCATAAGCTCGCTGCTCGTGAAGGAGCGCCCGCTGGGACTGTGTCCAGCGGAGGATGTCGTGCTGTCCCGCCTCGTAGGCCCGGCGGGCGGTCTCGCGATTCTTCTCGGCCAGGGGCAGGATCTCCTCCTCGTAGAGGAGAAGCAGACGCGCGTCACCGCGAACTCTCGCGGAGGCGCTCCGGACCGAGGTGGCGATCCTCTCCAGCGTGCTGTCGAAAGCGCTGCGCTCTCGCTCCACCAGGAAGGTTGCCCCGGCGATCCGGGCCTGGTTCTGGTGCCAGAGGGGGAGGCTCAGGGAGACGCTCGGTCCCGTGAGTGTGGGGGGGACTCGGGGCGCTCTCGTTCGAACCCGATGGCCACGTCGGAGAAAACTCCGTGCCTTTCCCGGGCGACTTCGGCCCGGGCCGCCTCGATGCGGAGGGCGGCGATCCGGGCGTCGAATCGTTGCCGGTAGGCGAAGGGAAGCAAGGCATCATCGTTGCGGTCGGGAGCGGGCGGGGGCAGCGATCCCGACAGAGCCCAGGTGGTCCCCCAGCGACCGATGCCCAGGAGCTCCGCGAGGTGGATTTCCTCCAGGCTCCGGTCTCTTTCCAGAAGCAAGAGCTCGCGCTCGATGTCGAGGGCTTCGGCCCGGGCCAGCTCCACGTCAAGACGGTCGGCCTGTCCGGCGGCCATGCGATCCTCGGCGAGCCGGATGGCTCGTGTGGTGACGTCGCGATCGGCGGCCACGGTGGCTACGGCGCGCTCGAGGCTGAGAATGCGGTAGCAGGAGCGCCGCGTCTCGGCGACGATTCCGATGGCCTCCTGGGCGAGGGCCATGCGGGTCTCTTCGAGGGCGAAGCGGGCGATTTCGACCTCGAACGGGTTCAGGAGAAGGTCCACCAGGCTCTGGGTGGCGGTGAGGGTGACGCTCGTGAGACCGCCGCCTTGCGGAAACCGTGTGCTCACTCCCAGAGAAGGATTCGACACGAGGCCGGCCTCGACGACGCGAGCCCGTGAGATTCCGATCTCGTGAAAGAGCACCTGCAGACGCCCGTTGTTGAGAAGCGCGATGCGCGGGGCATTCTCGGGGCTCAGGCCGTCCTGGAGCATCTCCTCGACCCGTCGTCGGAGAGCCTCGGGCTCGGCGTCGGGTCGGTAGGTCTCGGCGACTCCCGTCCGGTCGGTGATCATCCGGGAAGCCTCTTCGTAATCGGGGCCCGGATCGACGTTGACGCAGGACGCGAGAAGGGTCGTGGCGGTGACGGTGATTCCGAGCATTGCCGTCCGTCCTCGCGAGGTTCGTGGGGCAACCCCGGTGAGGTCACGCATGCATCTTGCCGATCACGGTGCGCACGATGTGTGGGCCTCGGGTGGAGCCGGTGTCCTTTCGCCGGGGCGCCATCCTACCACCGAGCAGATACAGGTGTCTCGGAAAGCGAGAGCCCCGGGAAGGGGATCGATCCTTCATTAGCAAATCCTAAGCTCCCCCGCAGCCGTTCTCTAATGCCCGGGGTCGTAGTCTCCTCGCATGGATCACTCCGGAAAGGGGCAGGCCGGGACAGCTCCCTCCTCGCGTCAGACGCTCTTGCTGGTGGTCATTCTCTGCGTCGTCGCGGTGGCTCTCCTCTTCGGCAACCTGGGTGCAACCAGCCTATCCGGCTCGGAAGGTCGGTGGGCCGAGATCTCCCGAGAGATGCTGCTCACGCACCGGTTCTTCGATCCGACGCTCAATGGGGTCACCTACTTCGACAAGCCGCTTCTGGGCTACTGGCTCGTCGTGGCCGCGGCCACGGTCTCGGGCCGTCTCGATGAGTGGGCGGTGCGCGCTCCGAGCGCACTTGCCGCCTTGATCGCCCTTCTCGCCACGGTGGCGCTCGGTCGGCGGCTCTGGTCGCTCCAGGTCGGATTGGTGGCGGGGTGCATCCTCCTCACGACCTACGGCTTTCTGGAGTGGGGACGCCTGGGTGAGTCCGACATGGAGACGGTCGCCAGCACGATTCTGGCGGTCTACCTCTACTGGCGGAGCCGGAATGCGCCGAGCTTCCCGTCCTATCTTGCATTCTACATGGTCTGTTCCCTTGGTGCCCAGACGAAGGGACTCGTCGGCTTCGTGCTTCCTGTTCTCGCGGTGTTGCCCGATGTTCTGACCGGGGGGAGGTGGAGGAGGCTCTTCAGGCTCTCCCACGTCCTCGGGGCGTTGTGCGGTGTCGTCCTGTACGCCTTGCCCTTCTTCGTCTCGAGCCTGGGCGCCGAGACCGGCAGCTGGATCGGATTGAAGATGGCGTTCCGCGAGAATCTGCGACGCTATTTTGTGCCGTTTGACCATGTGGAGCCCATTTACACCTATCTCATTGCGATCCCGCAGCTCTTCCTGCCCTGGACTCCCGCGCTTCTGGTCTCCATGTGGGCGCTCTTTCGGGGATTTCGGACCCGGGATACCCACTCACGCTACCTCGGCAGCGTCATCCTGGTGCTGTTCGCGTTCTTCACCTTCTCGGGATCGCGTCGTTTTCATTACATCCTGCCGTTGCTCCCTTTCCTGGCCCTGGGAACGGCCATGGGATTGCGGAGCGCGCGATCTCGAGGGATTGCCGGCGCGCTCGCCGTGCAGGTCGCGCTTCTCGGAATCGTGGCTCTTGTGGAAACCGGGGCTCCAGCGCTGACCGGGCTCGTTCCCGATCTCCGGGCCGACCCGGCGTTCCCGGGCCGTGTTCTTGCCTGGTTCCTCCTGCCAGGTCTCCTGGCTACGGCATGGTTTCTGGTCGCCGTTTCGCTTTTCCGCCGCTCGCCTCATCTCCTTTGGCTCTCGAAGGGGGAGGGGTTGACCGTGGTGATGGCGGGAATCCTCCTCGGAGGGTTCTACGTCGTGCAAAGCCCCTCCTTCGATTCGCTGCGCACGCGGAAGCCTTTCGCGGAGTCGGTGCAGACCATGGCGGCTGGCCTGCCCCCGGGCAGTGTCGCGTACGTCGGAAATCCCCCGGCCATTTTCCTCTTCTATGCCGATCTGACCCGGCCATTGCGGCTGGTCACGCCCGAAGACGTACAGCGAGCCCTTTCCGCGCCCTCGGGGGGGGAGGCAGATATCCTGGTCGCGACACGCGATTCATTGCCCGAGCTGCGCCCGCTCCTGGGAGAGCCCGGCCGCGAAGAAGAGTCCCGACCCTGGGACTCGGCGTCGCAGCGGAGAAAGAAGCTCGTGATGTGGAGGATGCCCGAGCCCTTGGCCGGACTCAGACCTTCGGACCCGCGGCATTCACCGCGTCGTTGACCCCATCGGCGTACTTCGTGAAGTTCTCGCGGAAGAGGGTTCCGAGCTTCCGGGCCATCTTGTCGTAGGCATCCTTGTTCTTCCATGTATTGCGCGGAAGAAGGATTTCGCCCGGCACCCCGGGGCACTCGGTCACGACCTCGAAGCCGAAGATCGGGTCGGTGGCCACGGGCGCAGTCCCCAGAGCTCCTCCATGGATGGCGTCGATGATGGCGCGGGTGTAGGACAGCTTCATGCGGGACCCTTCCCCGTATCCTCCTCCCGTCCAGCCCGTATTCACGAGCCACACCGAGGCATCGTGCTCGGCCATCTTCCTGGCCAGGAGCTCGGCGTACTTTCCCGGGTGCCAGACGAGAAATGGCCCCCCGAAGCAAGGCGAGAAGGTGGCCTGAGGCTCGGTGACGCCCACCTCGGTGCCGGCCACCTTGGCCGTATAGCCGCTGATGAAGTGGTACATGGCGCGGGAGGGATCGAGACGGCTCACCGGAGGCAGGACCCCGAAGGCATCGCAGGTCAGGAAGATGATGTCGGAGGGGTGCCCCGCCACGCAAGGAACGCGGGCATTGGAGATGAACTCGATGGGATAAGCACCGCGGGTGTTCTGGGTGATGCTGGTGTCCGAGAAGTCGACCTTGCGCTCGGACGGGTCGAGGACCACGTTTTCGAGCACTGCCCCGAACCGCAGGGCTTGAAAGATCTCCGGCTCGGACTCGGGGGTCAGATCGATGGCCTTGGCGTAGCACCCGCCTTCGATGTTGAAGATGCCCTTGTCGGTCCAGCAGTGCTCGTCGTCGCCGATGAGAAGACGCTTGGGATCGGCGGAAAGGGTGGTCTTGCCCGTGCCGGAGAGGCCGAACAAGACCGAAGTGCGGCCCGTGCTGCCATCGGTGGTGGCCGAGCAATGCATGGAGAGGATACCCTTCCTGGGCATCAGGTAGTTCATGAGGGTGAAGACACCCTTCTTCATCTCGCCGGCATACTCCGTGCCGAGAATCACGATCTCGCGATCCTCGATGCAGAGGTCGACGCTCGTCTTGGAGGTCATCCCCGAGGTGTGGCGGTTGGCAGGGAACTGCCCTGCGTTATAGATCACATAGTCGGGCTCGCCGAAGTCCGCGAGCTCCTGCCGGTCGGGACGAATGAGCATGGTGTAGATGAAGAGGGCGTGATAGGGCCGCGCGCAGATGACGCGAACCTTGATCCTGTGGTCGGGATCCCAGCCGGCGAAAGCATCGACGCAGTAGAGGCGCTCCCGTGTATTCAGGTAGTCGACGGCCCTCTCCCGGTTGATGCGAAATCCGTTCTCGTCCATGGGGATGTTGATGGGGCCCCACCAGACATCCTTCTCGGTTTCAGGGTTCCGGACCACCCTCTTGTCCTTCGGGGAGCGACCGGTCTTGGCGCCCGAGTAGGCCACCAGGGCACCGCTGCTTGCAATCCCGGCATTCTTCTCGAATCGAATGGCGTGCTCGTACAGCGCTGGTACACCGAGATTGCGGTGGACAGACTGGACGCTGATGTCGTGCTTCTTGAGATCGAACATGGCTGCCTCTCTGTCGGACCTCCGGCTCCGGATTCCTCGGGAAGCCGGGTCAATGTGGCCTGGCGCCGAAACACAGAGGCTAGAAGATTCCGGTACTGGAGTGAAGTGCCCTCACCGGCCTGCCGTGGGGCCCTTCAGCCCCCGCCGGGTCCGCGGCTGAGGTCACCGAGCATGCCCGCGTAGCGCCGCCGAAGGACCTCCCCATCGGGCAGATCGGAGAGGCTTGCCAGGACCTCCCGGTTCGCCTCGCATCGCCGCAGCAAGACCACCGCCTCGTTGTCCTCGTGGATGGGGATCCAAAGGGGTTGGTGGAGCAGGTGTACCAGCAGGGGAAGGCTGGGAAAGGTCCCGGGGCGCAGGATGGCCAGCTCGAACTCGTACTTCTCCTGGAGGGCCGGAAGCTCGCGCTCCGGATGCAGCATGAGCTCGAAGTAAGAGCCGAGATGATCCCGTCCTCCCATGTCGAAACGGGAGTCGATATAGACGGGGTACCGGGGATAGGTCTCGTAGATCAGGTAGCAGGCGAGGTGGAAGTCGGTGAGAACGGGGCCCTGGAGGGGAAGAGCCTTCACCAGAGCGACCGCCTCCTCCGCTTCTCCGTGCTTCTGGAGCTCGCCGAAGTGGGGATCAGCCAGCGACCAGGGATAGGGTCCGTCGACCTTCTCACCCTCGAGGAGGGAGACCAGAGCCGTGGCGGGAACGCCGCGCCAGGCAGCATCGACGCTGAGCAGAACCAGCACCAGGAGTCCGCAGGCACGGAGGCTCTTACCCAGGGCGCCGGTCCCCAGGAGCCTCGTGCCCCCGGCGAGATCGGCCAGATTACGTGCGACGAGGAGCGAGGCCGGGATCACGAACAGGAGCACGTTGCGCTGGGCCTTGAGACCAAGCACGAGGTAGGCCGCCGAGATGAGCACGAGGGGTAGCGAGGCTCGCCGATGGTTGAGCAGGCTCGTTCCGGCGGTGAGGACGATGAGCAGCAGGAGGGCCAGGGCCTCGGGCCGCACATCGGTGCCGACGAAGAAGTACTCGGGAGAGAACGCGGGTCGGAACTCCCTGATGTTGAGGAACACCGGATCCGAGCCCGACACGCGGGTGTAGAGGATGAAAGGGTGCAGGGCTCCGCGCAGTCCCCAGGGGTTGAGCGGGGTCAAGAGCACGGCGATCGCACTCGCCCCGAGGAGTCTCTTGAAGCGGCGGGGGGGATCGAAGCCGACCTCGTTGGCCGGTGCGCCGCGGCCGAGGCGGCGTCCGTCGAGCAGAGCCCCGACCCCATAGGCCCCGAGGATGCCGAACCCGATGATGGACACGCCATGGCTGTTCGTCCACAGGAGCTGGACCAGGGGTGTCAGCCACAGGATGCGGCCACCCTGCCTCCGGTCGCGCTCCAGGATCAGGATGTGGAGCACGATGAAGAGAAACGACAGGAGCTCGGGACGCAGATAGGGGCGGGACGAGAACTGGGCGGCGGCGAGGACGAAGGGGAGAGCGAGGTAGGGGCGTGCCGCCCGGGGGACGGCGAGGACGGCCAGCCCCAGGATGGAGACCAGGAGCAGGCTCTTACCGGAGTTGATGGCCACGAACCCGCCAATCGCGTCGATCAGGGCCGCCACCACCTCGAAGAGCCAGTTGAGGTTGACCCAGGGAGTCCCCTCGTAGGGCAGGTTATAGAGGTCCAGGGTGGGCACCCGGAGGTCGTCGAGGATACGGTGCCCGGTGAGCAGGTGAACCCAGAAGTCGACGGCCACGTCCGGGGTGAGGAAGAAGAGACCGGAAAGGCCGATGGAAAGGGCCAGGGCCAGACGGGAGCCGATGCTCATCCGCTCGCCATGGGGGCCCTGGCCGTCCAGGCCCCTTGTCATGCTCCGGCAAGCTTCTCGAGGATGCCTTCCATCTCCGTGCGGTCGAAGGCGCGGAGGGTGGTGGTCTTGACGTTGCCCGTGCCGGCGAGCGTGAGGAGCAGAGCCGAGACGGTCCGGTCATCGGGGGCCTCGATCACGAGGACACCGTCATGAACTCCCGATGTCCAGTAGACCTGCTTGACCTGAGCGCCCATTGCCTTGGCCCGTTCGACGAAGGCCTGGGCTCTCCGGGGAGATTCCTTGATGGTCCGCATTCCCTGCTCGGTGAAGTCCACGAGAGCAACGTAGGTCGCCATGGAGGTCTCCTTGTCGTGATGAGGGCACGAAGCCCTCGCGGGTCAGCGTCCTGGGCACCCCATTGTGCATCCCGGACCGCGGTCGTTTCAACCGCATGGCCGCAGGGGTGGCCCGCTCCGCGGCGCCTCCCCCTGGTCGGCTCGAGACTCAGCGACGAACGCGGATCGGATCCGCTGGCCGCTCGAGGGTGTGGGGAGGGCTCTCCGCCAGCTTCTCCAGGATGACCGCGATCGCCCGCTCGAGCTGAGGGTCGCCGCCGGCGATGACGGCGGCCGGAGTCTGCTCCACGTCGATGTCCGGGGGCACTCCTACGTTCTCCACCCCGAAGCCCTCCTCCTCGGCGAAGAAACCGAGGTTGGGCGCGGTGACCACCCCGCCGTCCAGGAGGGTGGGGAACCCCAGCGTACCCACCAACCCCCCCCATGTCCTCCTCCCCACCAGCGTTCCCAGACCCAGCTTCCTGAACATCCAGGGCAGGAGATCGCCCCCCGAGCCCGCCAGCTCGTTGATGAGCATGACCTTGGGTCCCTGGATGGACGAGAGCGGAGTCTTGAACTCCTTGCCGTAGCGCGTGGCCCAGGCGCAGATCTCGGGGCGGCTCAGGATGTCGATGGTGTAGTCGGCAACCTGCCCACCTCCGTTGAACCGCTCATCGACGATGATGGCCTCCTTGTCCGCCTGGGGAAAGAAGTAGCGCTTGAAGTAGGTATGACCCATCGAGGTGGTGTTGGGGAGATAGACGTAGGCGCAGCGGCCCTGGGTGGCCTCGTGCACCTTGCGGATGTTTCCTTCCACCCAGTCCCGGTTGCGCAGCGCGTACTCGTCGTCGAGAGGGACCACATGAACCTCGCGGGAGCCCGTGCCATCGGGCTGCGGGCCCACCGTGATGCGAATCCGCTTGCCCGCCGTGTTCTCGAAGAGACGGTAGACGTTGTCGGGTGTGCGAAGCTCGGTACCCTCGACGGCGAGAAGATACTCGCCTTCCTTCACGTCGACCCCCGGCTCGGTGAGCGGTGAGCGCAGCTCGGGATTCCAGTTGAGGCCGGAGAAGATCCGGCGGAAACGGTAGCGCTCGGCGTCGACGGTGAAGTCGCAGCCGAGGAGACCACCGGGGATGCTCTCGGTCGGCTCGAGACGGTCGCCGCCCCCCACCCGATGGTGTCCGACGGCGAGCTCGCTGCACATCCACTGGATGACCCGATTCAGATCCGAACGCACGGCGAGGTGGGGCAGGAAGACCGCATACTTGTCGCGCATGGCCGGCCAGTCCGCGCCGTGCATGTTTTCGACGTAGAACCAGTCCCGGTTGATGCGCCAGGCCTCGTCGTACATCTGGCGCCACTCGGCGAGCGGCTCGATGCGAACCTGGATCTTGTCGGTGGGAAGCCGGCCCGCGGCGCTATCGACGGCGGGGCCCGCATCGACCAGGGAAAGGCCGCCGCCCACGAGACCGAGAAGAATCTTCTTGCCGTCGAAGGTGAGGGAGAATCCGGTCACGCCTCCGGTGATCTTCTCTTCCTTTCTCTTGGCGAGGTCGAACCGCAGGAGCTCGGCGGCCGCGGGGCCGCCGAAGAGCCTGCCCCTTCCCGGGGCCCTGAGGTAATAGAGGTAGCCCTCGGTGGCGCCGAGGTTGCTGTGGAGGCCCGACTCCAGCGGCAGGGCGAGGATGCGGTTCTCGATGCCCTCGAAGTCGATCTTCACCTCGGGTTTGCTGGCCGCGTCCTCGCGATGACCCTGGCCCTTCTCGCCTTTGACCGATCCCTCCGGGCTCGCGTTGCCGGCGTCCCCGGTGTCGTCCGCGTCGTCTGCCTTCTTCTCGCCTTCGGCCTCCTCGTCGATCTTCTCCTCGTCGCTCTCGGCGAGAAGAGGGGATGGATCGTCCGCAGAGAGGACGGCAATGTACAGGGAGTTGGTCATTTCCATGTCGGCGTTCGACATGGCAAACCACTGTCGCACGGGGCCGGAGTCCGTGGATGCGGTCATGTACAGGTACTTGCCGGTGGGGTCGAAGACGGGCTCGCCTACGTCGGAGAGGCCGTCGGTGACGGGCGAGGAGCGATCCCCGGCCAGAGAGTAGATCCAGATTCTCTGGAAGTAGGTCGGGGTGATCCGGGTGTAGGCGATCCATTCGGAGTCGGGGGACCAGGAATGGGAAAGCGTCTTCACCGGTCCGTAGACGGGCTCGGTGGAGATCTTCTTGATGTCACCCGTATCGACGGCCAGCCAGTAGAGGGACCACGAGTTGTCCGAGTAGCTCAGCTTTCCGGAGTCGGGGGACCAGGTGAGGGCGTCATAGGAACCACATCCATCGAGCTTGAAGGTCTTCCGGTCCCCGGGGTCGTCCTGTCGCACGATGTGGAGCTCGTATTCCCCGGACTGGTCGGAGAAGTAGGCGATCCATCGTCCATCGGGGGACCAGACCGGGTTTCGCTCGTTGGCGCCCGAGGTTGCGGTCACCGTGCGGGGGCTTCCTTTCTTCCTGGGTACCGTGACCACGTCTCCCCGGAACTCGACGGCGACACGAGCTCCACTCGGCGAGGGGGATGCCGACCGGATCCAGCGGTCTCCGGTCACGTACCGAGGGCGCGTCTCGGAAAGATCGCTGGCCACCCCGATGACGAGGCGGGCAGCCGAGCTCCGGGCGGGATCGAAGATGTGGAGGTAGCCGGCCTGCTCGTAGGCGATGCGCGTGGCGCTGGCGCTGGCCGAGAGGACGGGAAAATCCTCGTGGTGGGTGAGCTGCTCCATGCGCTGGCGGCCGAGGTCGAAGCTGTGGAGATTGAACTCGCCGTTTCGATCGGAGCGGAAGTAGATCCGGTCTCCGACCCACATCGGATCGGTGTCGTTGCACCGCCCCTCGGGCTGGGGGATCTCCATCGTGGAGTGATCGCCGCGGTCGTAGAGCCAGATCCGGGAGGTGGTGCCACCCCGGTAGTTCTTCCACTGGCCGAAGGCCTCGAAGACGGGCACGTAGGCGATCTTCTTCCCGTCGGGAGAGTAGGTGGCCTTGAAGGCGTGGGGAATGGGTACCGGCTCCGGATTTCCGCCCTTGATGGGGACCTCGAAGAGCTGCAGGTAGCGGTTGGTGAAGACCGAACGCTGGGAGCTGAAGAGGATCCGGGAGCCGTCCGGTGAGAAATCCAGCACCGTGTCGGCGCCGGGGTGCCAGGTCAGTCGCTCGGGTGCTCCACCGGAAACCGGCAGCAGGTAGACGTCGATGTTGCCGTCGTACTGGGCGCTGAATGCCAGCAACTTTCCGTCGGGGGAGAAGCGGGGGTTGATCTCACTCCCCTTGTGAGAGGTGAGGCGTCGGACGTTGGCTCCATCGAGGTCACAGATCCAGAGGTCCTCGGCATACACGAAGGCGATGTTGCTCTCGCTCACCGCGGGAAGGGTCAAGAGCCGAGTGTCCCGGGTATCCACGGCCATGGCGGAGGAGGTGGCCAGGAGACCGAAGAGGAGGCAAAGAAGGCCCGCCAGGCGTGTGCTTGTCATGGGTGATCTCCAGGGAAAAACCTTCCGGGACGAACCGAGTCTACGGAGCGCGGATGGGAATTGAAGGTCATATCGTTTCGAGGGCATTCCCGATGAGGCCCTGAACTGTCTGGAGGAGGCGAACTTGGGACGGGTGCCCGTCCTGGCCAGGTCGCTGTGCGGTATGGCCGGCGGTTGTCGCCTGGCGAGGACAGAGGACCGGGCCCGGGAAAGCGGGGGCCTCCGGCTTAAGCCACTGGCCCACAAAGCCGAAGGGAATCCTGGCTCCCCCGTCCACCGCGTCGGGTCACCGTCGGGACGCCGGCCCAGGCTCTCAGGCAGGGAAGATGGCAGGACAGAGAACCGTGGATTCTTCGGAGGAGCGGGGATCGCGCCGGCCGCTCAGCATGAGGAACCTCTCCAAGTGGGGTCCCGCCTGGGCGGTCATCGCGATCTCGCTCCTGGGCACGGTGTGGCTGAGCGACACCTTGCGTCGCAACCTGCAGGAGCGTCACCTCGCCCAGCTCGAGCTCGAAGTCGAGCACGCCAAGTCATCCCTCAGGGGAAGGCTCAAGCAGTACGAGAACTCCTTGAACGCGGTGGGGGGGCTGTTCGCGGTCAACCCGGTGGTGAGTCGTGATACCTGGACGGCGTTCATCAACGGCCTCGGTATCGAGAAGAACCTTCGTGCCCTCAAGGGAATCATGTATCTCGAGTGCGTCAAGCACGATGACGTCGATGAGCACATGGCGAGAATTCGCGCAGAGGGCGACCCGGGATACGCGCTGGATGCTCCGAAGCGCCGCACGGAGTATGCGGCCATCGTCTATTCGGATCCGCTTTACTCGCCGGCTCCTCCCGTTGGTTTCGACCTGGGGTCCATGCCGGAGGTACGGCAGGCTCTCGACGAGAGCCGGGCTCTGGCCCGGCTCTGTGTCAGCTCGAAGATCGGCTTTCCCGAGACGAGGCACACCGCCGAGGTCATCCTCACCCTTCCCGTGTTCCGCCAGGTCCAGCCCGCGACCGGAGCTTCCGAAGGGGGGCAATCCCTCCAGGGCTGGGTGGCAGCCATCCTTTGCGTGGACACGCTGCTCACCGACGTGATGGACGAGCGGCAGACGGAGCTTCGCGCCAATCTCTATGACGGCGCCGCGGTCACACCCTACTCGGCCTTCACCGACCGAGACCGATCCGAGGTCTTCAACCGGCGGGAGGAGTCCGATCGTACTCTTCTGGCCACCACCTCCCCCATCGAGGTGTGGGATCGGATCTGGTCGCTCCGGTTCACGACCCGTCCCGGCTTCGACCTGGGTGGGGACGGAACGACCCGGGTTCTCATCGCGGGTTGCTGCGTGAGCCTCCTCCTCTTCGGAGTCGTCTGGTCGCTGTCCAGCACGCGGGAGAGAACCAGCAAGATGGCCGAGGGCATGGCCGCCGCTCTGGCCCAATCCGAGGCCGAGACGAAGAGGCTGGCCATGTTCGCCGCGCTCAGCGACACCTGGCTCATGCTGACCAGACCCGACGGAAGAATCGAATGGGTCAACGAGGGCTTCACCCGGCTGACGGGCTATGGCTCGGACGAGGTGATGGGTCGCAAGCCGGAGGAATGTCTCCGGGGAGAGGGCACCGACCGATCCACCCTGGAGTTCATGATCGCGCGCCGGGAACAGGGGGAGGGCTACAAGGCGGAGATCCTGCAGTACACCAAGGCCGGTACCCCGCTCTGGATGTCTCTCGACGCGGTGCCTGTCCTCGACGACAACGGCATCCTGACCGGCTTCATGTGCGTGGGGCGCGACGTCACCGAGATGAGATCGGCCGCGGAGGCTCTCCAGCAGGGAACGACCCTGCTGAGCACCCTGAGTCAGATCCAGTCCAAGTTCATGCTCGACAAGGGAGCTCGCAGCATCTTCGACGAGCTCCTGGGTCACATCCTGTCCATGACCGGGAGCGAGTTCGGCTTCATCGGCGAGGTCCTCCGGGACGAGGCGGGAAGGCCCTTCGTGAGGGCTCAGGCCATCAGCAACATCGTGTGGAACGAGGAAGCCCGACAGCTGCTGGAGGAGGAGTATCCCGAGGGAATGGAGTTCCACAACCTCAACAGCCTGATCGGTGAGGTGTTGACCCTGAGCAAGCCGGTCATCTCCAACGATGCTTCCGCAGACCCCCGTCGGGGAGGCACACCGGAGGGACACCCCCGGCTGAGATCGTTCTGCGGCTTGCCCTGCTTCAACGGCAAGGAGCTCGTGGGCATGGTGGCCATGGCCAATCGTTCCCTCGGCTATGACGAACGATATCTCGAGTATCTGGAGCCGCTGCTCACCACCTGTGCAAATCTCATCATCGCCCACCGTCGCAACGAGAGGCACGAGCAGGATCAGGCGGCGTTGCAGAAGGCGCGACTGCAGGCTCTCGAGGCGGCCAAGGCCAAGAGCGATTTTCTGGCCAACATGAGCCACGAGATCCGCACCCCCATGAACGGGGTCATCGGCATGACCAAGCTCCTTCTCGCCACTTCCCTCGACGAGGAGCAGGTCGAGTACGCGGCTTCGATCCAGGCCAGCGGCGAGGCGCTCCTGGGGGTCATCGACGACATTCTCGACGTCTCGAAGATCGAGGCCGGGAAGATGACCATCGAGGTCTCCACCTTCGACTTCCACCATCTGGTGGAGGACGTCCTCGATCTGCTGGCGGCCACCGCACACGGCAAGGGGCTGGAGATCGGGGCCTTCATCCCGCAGGAAGTTCCCCGGCTGCTCATGGGCGACCCGGTGAGAATCCGCCAGGTCTTTCTCAATCTCGTGGGCAACGCGGTGAAGTTCACCGAGCACGGCGAGGTCTGGGTCTCGGCCAAGATCCTCAAGGACGCCGCGGATTCCATCCGCCTCCGCATCACCGTGCGAGACACGGGCATCGGCATTCCGAGGAACCGCTTTCGCGCGATCTTCGACAGCTTCACCCAGGCTGACGGCTCGTCCACGCGCCGTTTCGGCGGAACTGGCCTCGGCCTGACCATCTCGCGGCAGCTCGTTCGCCTCATGGGGGGGAAGATCGGGGTCGAGAGCACTCCTGGACGGGGAAGCACTTTCTGGGTCGACATTTCCCTGGAAAAGCCGGACGACGAGAAGGTCGAGGATCCCGGTGTGGAGAGGGAGCTGACCGGAGCGGCGATCCTGGTGGCGGTGCCGAACGCCACGCTCCGGGAGGGACTGGGCCGACATCTCGAAGCCTGGGGCTGCCGGCTGGCCCGCGCCGGAACTCCGGAGGAGGTCATCCAGATCCTGAAGGCCGAGGAGGGAGAGCCGTTCCGCGCTCTCCTCCTGGATGCCAGGATGGCCGCCAACGCGGCCCTGGCCCGTGTGATCACCGACCGGAAGGGGGGCGGCACGGGGCACGGGATGCGCGTCATCCTTCTCACCAGTGTGGGAGAGCACTGGGCCCCCGCGCGCCTGAAGGAGCTCCATGTGGACGCAAGGCTGACCAAGCCCGTCCGCACGGCCCGGCTGCAGCGTGCGTTGCGGGGAGAGGAGGCCGGTCTTGCTGCTCCCGAAGTCGTCAAGCCGACGGTGACGGAGGTCGCCCCGGATGAACTCGGCAGCGCCGTGCGGCGCTCCCTCCGCATCTTGCTCGTCGAGGACAACGCCATCAACCGCCTGGTGGCGACCAAGGTGCTGGAGCGACTGGGGCACGAGGTGGAGTGGGCCCAGGACGGGCTCCAGGCGGTGAATCTCTCCTTTCCCAGGAGTTCGACATCATTCTGATGGACGTGCAGATGCCGGGTATGGACGGCCTGGAGGCGACAGCCAAGATTCGTGAGCTGTCCCGGGAGTCGGGCCATCACCAGGTCATCATCGCCGTGACCGCGCACGCCATGGCCGGAGACCGCGACCGGTGTCTGGCCGCGGGGATGGACGACTACCTCTCCAAGCCGGTCGATGCGCTGGAGCTGGAGAAGCTCATCGACAAGTGGGGAGGCCGGGGCGAAGCCCGACCGGGCTCGCTGGCCTAGGCAGGTCCTGCTCCTAATGGTCCGGGAAGAGGCGCTCGGGAGGAACGAGCGCCTCCAGGTCCCGGCGCCTGGCTTCGGACAGGTAGCCAAGGCCGACCTGGAACGAAGCGTTCGTCCATGCGAAGCCTTCCCGGGGTAGGGTGGAGATCGTGGCGCCCACGTTTCCGTACTCGGCGAACACCCGGTGGGAGCGTGCGACCACGTCGAGCTTCTCGGTGACGATGCCCTGGTAGTCGGCGGCATTGCGGGCGATCGTGAAGAGCCACCGATAGGCCAGCCTCTCCGCATCGGCGTGAAGGTCGAAACGGGACAGCCCCATCCAGGCCATCATCTGGTGGGGCGGCCACCCGTGGGGCCAGTCCCACTGACGGGCCGGCCCCTCGGCCCGGGCGTCCGCGGTTCCCGCGGCGAGCCCTCCGGGCATCTCCAGCTCTTCGAGGACCCGGGACACGAGCACGCGGGCTTCCTCCCGGGACAGGAGGAAGGTCGTGGCATCGTCGGGGTGACAGGCGAAGAGCGGGTAGAGCATGGTGGGGCTGAAGGCGCAGTGGTTCACGTGACGCGCGAGGTCGTAGTCGAGGAAGAGGCCCCGGTCCGGCACGAAGAGGAGCTTTCGCAGGAGGTCGCGACGCCGGCGAGCGGCCTCGCGCCAGGCCGTGGACTCGTGCGTCTCACCCGTCGACAGGACCAGCCTCCCTTCGAAATGCACCTCGAGGAGGCGGGCGATGTCGATCTCCGCCTTGTAGAGGAGACAGTTGAGATCCACGGTGAGGAAGTCGGCACAGCGGTCGAGCCCGTCCACGTGGAACCGGCTCGTGGTGTCGTGGCCGGATTCCCGCACCGCCCGATCGTGGATGAAGAAGGCGTCGAGCGCCGGTGAGGAGATCGATCCCTCCAGGTAGCCCTTCTCGAAGGTGTCGGCGTCGGCACCGGTTCGCCTTGCCTCGCGAGCGAAGACCCCATCGTAGTGCCCGGGCTCGACCTCCACGCAGGGGCCGGTGCCGTCGCCGTGATAACGGCTCAGGCCCGTCTCCGTGAGACGGGGTGGGGCCTTCCAGACCGTCTCGATCTCGATGATGGCCGCCTCCAGACACGGCCGGATCCAGCCCCGTCGCTCGCCCTCGGGCAGGTGATCCACGGTGGCGAGCAGCAGCGAGGTGAGAAACGGCGGCTGGGAGCGCGTCAGGTAGTAGGTCCGGTTCGCGTTGAGAATCTTGCCGTAGTGCATGATCTCGTAGGAAAGGTTCTCGGCCAGCCCACGGGCGAGATCGACCCGTCCGTCGGCGAGGAGCCCGAGGGAGGTGAAGTAGCTGTCCCAGCCGTACATCTCGTTGAAGCGGCCTCCCGGCACGACGTAGGGAACGCCGGTGCCATCCTTGCTCACGGCGAGGGTGAGGAGACCGTGGCGCTCGCCGAGGGACGAGACGAACTCGGTGGTGATGGCGCGGGGAAGCACCTCCACGGCGAGGGCGAGGTCCTCTCTCTCCCGGGCCAGAGACCGGAAGAGCTCGAGGGCATGAGGATCAGAGGCCGGAGCCCACACCCACGCGCGGGAGCTCTTCACCTTGTCGTCGCCGACCACCCGGCCGATTCCTACCCGGTCGATGCGACGGGTCAACGCATCCCAGAATCGGGTCCGGATCCGGCGCGAGGTTCGCAGTACGGGGCTCTCCAGGATCACCGACGGAAGAAGCAGCGTCGTCCGGAGAGAGGACTCCCGGGCGAGGGTGAGGTCCTCCAGGAGCTGGGCGAGGAACGGAGTCCCCTCCACGAGAAGGGAGCGGCCGCCCGGCCCCTTGACCAGGAATCGGCCGTCTCCGTGATGTCCCCGGGCGGTCTCGGCGGCGGCGCGGGTGTCCGAGACCGTGATGGCTCCATCGCCGTCGAGGTCCTCTTCCTCGAGAAGGGTGGCGAGGGCGGAATCCACGTCCACCAGGAAGGGGGAGAGCTCCGGCCCGGAGGGAGGCACCTGGGTCGTGGCGCAGGAGAGTGCGAAGAGACAGGCGGGCAGGAGGAGACCCGGGAGGAAGAGGCGGGTCGCGGGAGTCGTGATCACAACACCTCCGATCAAGGCCGAGGGCACCTCGCTATCCGCCGGAGTCCTTCCCGGAATCCTCGTCGAGGAATCCTGGCACCTCGTCGCGTAGCCAGCGCGCGACGGCCTTGGCCGCGATACCGTGGGCGCGTCCATTGGGATGCCGATCGATCGGATGCACCCAGAGAGAATCGGCGTCCTGGAAGGGGAATGTGTCGGCGAGGTCGAGAACGGGAAGCCCCGCGCGAGTGGCCATCTCGGCGACTCGCTCGTGTACGGCTCGCAGGGGATAGACCCCCTTCTCGGGGGGAAGAAGAAGTGGATAGAGCACCACCGCCACCCGGCAGCCGGGAATGCTGGCCACCCTTGCGAAGTCTTCGGCGAGGCGACGGAGATTCCCGCCGTTCAGGGCGGGGTCATAGGAATCGCGATACCACTGCAGGGTCTCGCCCTCGATTCGCCTGGCCTGGAGCACGGAAGCGAGGAGGCCGATGAGGCGGGAGGGTCCCGCGGACCAGCCCGGAGAAGTCGTCTCGAGGTTCTCGACCCGCACATTGATCAGGTCGTTGATGTAGCTCTGGGCGCTGCCGAGCTCGGGGGTGAGTTTCACGTCGTTGGGAACGAAGATCAGCAGACCACGCGTACAGCCGAAGGCGGCGGCGAGCCGACGCAGCGTCGCTGCCTCCTCGTGGGTATCGGCCCCCGGTCGCGCCGCGTTGATCACCTCGTGGTCACGGCCAAGGAGCGTCTCGAGCTGGGGAAACAGCGAGAGCTCGCGCGGAACCCCTTCACCGACGGCGAAGGAGTCGCCAACGCCGAGGATCCGGACCACGCCCGAGGGAGGCTGCGGACCGAGGATGCGGTCCTCGCGAAGGCCCTGGGATGATTCGCGGTACTCGACGCAATACGGCGTTTCGGAAAGACGGGACAGAGGGACGGGGAGCGGATCGAGGAGCGCGGTCTCGAGGCGCCAGGTTCCGGAGGAGATATCGGGCAACGATCGAAACTCCCCGTGTGGGTTGGTCGGATAGCAGTGGTAGAGCACCCGGGACGGCTTCTCGCGAATCAGCCAGCGCTTGGTGACCAGGGCCGGTCGACTTGCTTCGAAGATGCGCACCGAGACCTCGGCGAGGAGCAGAGCGGCAACTGTTCCCAGGCCGAGCGCGAGGAGCTTGCGCCCGCGACCGGACACTATCCGCCGATCCTGTGCATGGTCCGCTCGGGCTTGGTGAACTCCGCCTGATCGATGGCGTGACCTCGCTGCTTTCGTCGCACCGCGTGCACGATGTGCTGCGCGATCTCCTCGTCGCTGGCTCCGTCACGAAGGGGAGTCTTGAGGTCGGTCTCGTGGAGGGCGAAGAGGCACGTCCGCAGCTTGCCATCTGCGGTCATGCGAACGCGGTCGCACAGGGAGCAGAAGGGCTCACTCACCGATCCGATCACGCCGAAGGCACCGCCTCCGTCGAGGAAACGATAACGATCCGCGGGCGCCGAGGGATCCTCATCGGAATCGACCTCGAAGGGATGGACGGCGGCGACGGCGGCCAGGATCTCGGCCTTGCTCACGACCTTTCGCCGCTCCCAGACGTCGTCGGCGTCGAGGGGCATGAACTCGATGAAGCGCACCTCGAGCCCGCGAGCACGGCCGAACTCCACGAAGGGGACGACCTCGTCCTCGTTGACGCCACGCATCACCACGCAGTTGAGCTTGATGGGCGAGAACTTCACCTCGATCGCGGCGTCGATGCCTCGCAGGACCTGGTGCAAGGAGTCGCGCCGGGTCATCTCGCGGAAGCGTTCCCGGTCGAGGCTATCGAGGCTGATGTTGATGCGCTGCAACCCGGCCTCCCGGAGACGGGGGGCCAGCTCGGAAAGCAGGATCCCGTTGGTGGTGAGCCCGATGCGCCGGAGTCCGGGGAGCGCGGAGAGGAGTCGGACGAGAGTCGGGAGGTCGCGGCGGACGGTGGGCTCGCCACCCGTGATGCGAATCTTCTCGACGCCGAGGCGCACGAAGATGGAGGTGAGGCGGTGGATCTCCTCGTAGGACAGGATCCCCTCCTGGGCCATCCAGTCCGGGAACTCCGGCATGCAGTAGACGCAGCGCAGGTTGCACCGGTCCGTGATGGAAATACGGAGGTTCCGGACCACCCGGGAGAACGTATCGGTGAGCCCGGGGGAGGGAGCCGTGGCCGGGATGCCAGGGGGAAGTGCTGCCGGCCAGCCGGTTTCAGGTTTGTCGTGGCCCTCGGGGCCTTGGTCCGCCATCGGTGACATCCTCCTCGGAGGCCTCAGGATAGCACAGGGCCTGCCGGATCTCGGCACGGACGCGGTCGTCGTCCTCGTTCTGGCAACGAGCCTCCAGCACGGGACGAACGGCGGGAGCCACATCGAGGAGCCTGCCCAGGGCCCAGGCCGCGTGGAGACGGACGAGCCAGGACTCGTCCTCGAGGGCGCGGCGAAGAGGGGCCACGGCTTCCTTCGAGCCGCTGTTCCCCAGAGCGATGACCGCATTGCGAACGAGGCCGTTTCTCTTTGCCCTGAAGATCGGGCTGCCGCGGAATCGGTCTCGAAATTCCTGATCGGTGATGCCCACCAGCTCGGCGAGGTCGACGTTGGGAAGAGAGCCGCGGGGGCGAAATCCGTCCCCGGTCGCCGACCGGGCGTAGCGGTTCCAGGGACAGACGTCCTGGCAGAGATCGCAGCCAAAGACCCAGCTGCCCATGAGGGGGCGGAGCTCCGGAGGGATGACCCCCCGGTGCTCGATGGTGAGGTAGGAGATACAGCGTCGGGCGTCGAGCACATAGGGTCGCGGGAAGGCCCGGGTCGGACAGACGTCGAGGCAGCGCTCGCAGCTTCCGCAATGGTCGTGTGCGTCCCCGTCGTCGGGGAGGATGTCGAGATCGGTCACGATCTCTCCCAGGAAGAACCAGCTCCCGCGATCCCTCCGGAGGAGCAGGGTGTGCTTGCCGATCCAGCCGAGCCCGGCCTCGCGAGCGTACTGGCGCTCGAGGAGGGCCGAGCTGTCCACTGCGATCCGGGTCCGGGCTCCGAAGCTCTCCTGAAGCCAGGTGGCGAGCTCGCGGAGATCCTCCCCCAGGACGTCGTGGTAGTCCCGACCCACGGCGTAGACCGAGACGCGGCCCTCCAGCGGACCCGCTGGAGGCAGGTCCTGATGGTAGTCCCGGAGGACACAGATCATGGTCCTGGCCCACGGATGGGCTTGCTCGGCACTCGCGCGCTCCTCGGGCCGGCGGGCCAGATAGGCCATCTCTCCGTGGTATCCCGCCGCCAGCCACGCCGGAAGCCGATCGGCGTCCCGTGGGGCGGCGAGGCGGGTGAAGGCCACCGTCCCCAGCCCCCGCCGGACCGCTTCCGCGCGGACGAGAGTGGCGAGTGTGTCCGCCGGGGGGGCCTCCGGAGCCGCGGGTCGATCTCGGGGGTCCTGGGTCACGATCCATCCTCGGGGGCGGGCGGTCGGTTCGTGGGACCAAGTGTATCTCCAGGAGGGCTCGGGGTTGCGGCCCGGATCTCCGGGCCAGATTCGGTCCACCCTTCCCCTGCCTTTGGATCCGGGCTAACATGAACCCCGTCCGTGCGTGTCGCTGCGGAGTCTGCCGCCTGGAGGCAGGGCTCCTGCCCAGGGGGAGGGAGCGGGTTCCTCACCCCTGCCGGGTAAGCCTCGGGAAGCCCGCATCGGGAGCTCTGTGACCGATGTACAAGTACCGCCGGATCCTGGTGGGGCTGGAGATGACCGACGAGGATCTCCCTCTCCTCCGCTACACGGCCTTCCTGGCCCGGGCCCTCACTCCGGAGGCCTTTTACTTCATCCATGTGGTCCGGGACCTCGAGGTCCCGGACAGCCTCAGCCGGGAGTACCCCGAGCTGACCCAGCCCGTGGACGAGAACCTGGAGTCCCGGATGCGGCAGACCGTGGCCACCCATCTGGGGCAAACCAGCGCCACCGTCCACTGCGAGGTGCATGAGGGCAGCGGAGGCAAGGAGCTCCTCCACTGGCTCCGGGTAAAGGACATCGACCTCATGATGGTCGGTGGTTTTGGGCAGGCCGAAGGCGACGGGTCCACGCCTCTCAGCATGGTGCGCAAGGCACCTTGCTCGGTGCTTGTGGTGCCACCCGGCTCGGAGCCGAAGATCGAGAGCATCCTCGTTCCCGTCGACTTCTCGGCGCACAGCGCCCTGGCTCTGGAGGAGGCGGTGGAGGTGGCCACGAGGGTGCCCGGGGCGAGCATCGCCTGCGGTCACATCTTCGACCTCCCCTCGGGGTACTCCCGCACGGGCAGGTCCGAGGGCGAGTTCACCAAGATCATGAAGGACCATGCGCGTCGACACTTCGAGGAGTTCGTGCGAGCGATGGACCTCAAGGGACAGAACGTCAGCTTCTTCACGCGCAAGGATGCCAACGTATCGCGGGCTCTCACCAAGGCAGCCGCCCGCCGCAACAGCGACCTCGTGATCTCCGGCGGGCGGGGACGGACCGCCATGGCGTCCTGGGTGGTGGGCAGCGTGACCGAGGGCCTCGTCCGACGCCTGCGGATTCCCGTCCTCGCCGTGAAGAAGAAGTCCGAGGGGATGGGGCTCGTCGAGGCCCTCCTCAAGATGTGAGGAGGGGCCACCGGTGAGGCTTCAAGGCGCCAGCGTGATCCTGCCCGTGGACGACGTCTACGAGGATCTCGAGCTCTGGTATCCCGTCCTGCGTCTCCGGGAGGAGGGAGCCCGGGTCGTCGTGGCGGGAATGGACGCAGGAAGGACCTACCGGGGAAAGCATGGCTATCCGGCAGCGTCGGACACCTCGTTTGCGGACATTCGCGCCGATGATTTCGACGGCCTGGTGATTCCGGGCGGGTTTGCCCCCGACAAGCTCCGCCGCGATCCTCGCGTCCTCGAGCTCACGCGCACCTTCGATGCCGCGCAGAAGCTCGTGGCTTACATCTGCCACGCAGGATGGATTCCCATCTCCGCGGGGATCGTGAGAGGCCGTACCGTGACCAGCACCCCGGGCATCCGGGACGACCTCGTGAATGCCGGCGCGCAGTGGGTGGACGAGGCCGTGGTGGTGGATGGTCACCACGTCACTTCGCGAAAGCCCGCGGACCTCCCCGACTTCCTCCGGGAGATCATCACTTTCCTGGAGCGGTGGCGAGAGGCTCACTCTCGCTGACGGCGGTCAGCTTCTCCGTCCTTGACGCCGGGGCGGTCCCCTCGCGTCGCTCGGGCGAGGGACGATCCGGGACGCGCGGCTCCTTCGTGCCAACGAGTCGGTGCACCACGATCTCCGGCGGGCAGAAGAGACGGGCCCCGATGCCCGAGGCTCCGACTCCGCGCGAGGTGTAGCCTTCCACTCCGTCGTGGCACCATGCACCCCGAGCGTAGCGTCGGGGACAGCGCGCCTGCACGAAGGGCGCCAGGCCTCCCGGGAGACAGATCTGGCCTCCGTGGGTGTGTCCGCACAGATAGAGATCGATCTGCGCCTGGGCCGCCTCCTGGTAGAGCTCCGGAGAGTGGGCGAGGAGGATGCGAGGATCGTCCGCGGGCACACCCTCGAGAGCGCGGGGGAGGTCATCCAGACGGTAGAGGTGCGGATCATCGACTCCCACCAGCCACAGCCGCTCTCCCTGCCGCTCGATGAAGGTGCTCTCGTTCATGAGGATCCGGACGCCGCAGCTCTCGATGTCCGTCATGTCCGCCGCGCGATCGTGATTTCCGAGGACGGCGTGGATGCCGTACGGAGGATCGAGCCCCTTGACGATGGCATCGAGCTCTGTTCGGGCCCGATCGAAGGATCCGCGCTCGCGAAAGCGGAAGTCGCCGGTGATCACCGCCACATCGCAGGTGACCTCCTCCAGGACTTGCCTCAGAGGACCGGCGAGATCGAGACGCGATCCGAGGTGGAGATCCGAAAGGTGGAGGACACGCAGATCGGAGAAGGTCCGGGAGAGCCGGCGCAGTGGCGTCTCTCGCTCGGAGACCTCGAAGGCGAGAGCCGAGCGCGCGGCGAGACGGGTGAGGCCCGTGGCGGAGAGGAGCAACGATGCCGAGCGGACCATGAGCCACAGGGACACGGCGTGCTTACCCAGCCAGCGTGGAGCGTGGTCGGGGCCGAGAATCTCTCTCTCGCACTGCTGGCGGAGCTCGAGTCGACAGGCTCTCCGGCGAGCGCGGAGCTCGCGGGACGGGCTCGGGGACAGGGCGGAATCGTGGATGGGAATCCCCTCCTTTCAAGGAATCTGTTCGGCCGGATCGTCCCTTCACCGAAGCCGTTTTTTGGTGCCCGAGAATGGCACTTGCTGTTAACCTTGGGCCGCCCCGAGCTTTCGAACGGGATCCACCTGACCATCAATAGAATGGGAATCCATCGATGAAGCCAGTCCATGCTTGCCGGGCCTTTCTCGTCCTCTCGGTCCTTGTCGTGCCCTCCCCTGGTGCGGCCGAGGAGGTTCGACTCGTCGAGTCGCCGGCCCTGTCCCCCGACGGCAAGTCCCTGGTCTTCTCCTGGAGAGGCGATCTCTGGAGTGCGCCGTCCGAGGGTGGGGACGTGGAGAGGTTGACCCAGCATCCGGCCGATGACCGTGGGCCTCGATTCTCTCCCGACGGCCAGCGCATCGCCTTCGTGAGTCAGAGGAGCGGCGTGGCCCAGGTCTGGGTCATGGCGGCCACGGGGGGCGAGCCCGACCCGATCACTCTCCATTCCGAAGGGGCTTCGGTGGACGACTGGTTTCCCGACGGAGAGACGCTGCTGCTGTCCGCGCGGAGGGACCACTTCTGGCGCAATCCGCAGCGCTTCTTCCGGAAGAGCCTGTCTCCGGAAGAAGCGCCGCGCCTTGTCTTCGACGACTTCGGCAACGACGGCACCGTGTCCCCCGATGGCCGTCGTGTGCTCTTCTCTCGCGAGGGAGAGCGGTGGTGGCGGAAGGGCTACCGCGGGGCCCGCGCCAGCCAGGTCTGGCTCTACGACATGGAAGGGGGGGAGTTCACCCGGCTCAGCCAGGGTGAGCACGACGAGCGCTGGCCCCTGTGGATGCCGGGTGGGGACCAGATTCTCCACGTGAGCGAGGAGGACGGGACCTTCAACCTCTACATGAGGAACCTGGGCACCGGAGAGAAGAAGCGCCTCACGCGGTTCGAGGACGACGGGGTGACGTTTCCCGCGGTATCCCGCGACGGCTCGGTGGTGGTGTTCCGTCGACTCTTCGATCTCTACCGGATGGAGCCGGCTTCGGGCGCACCACCCCGGAAGATCGAGCTCCGCCACGGAGGCGATGCCCTGGGCGATCGGATCGAACGCACCCGCCTCGACCGGGCCACCCAGGCCGCATTCTCAAAGGATGCGCGCGAGATCGCTTTCGTGGCGGGAGGCGACGTCTGGGTCATGGATACCGAGCTCCGGGAGCCGCACCAGGTGACTCGCACCCCGGAAGAGGAGCGCGATCCCGTGTTCGCGGCCGACTTCGGATCCATCCTGTTCGTGAGCGACAAGGATGGGCAGTGTGATGTCTGGAAGGCAGAGCGAGGGGATGACGACCTGTACTTCTGGCAGAACGAAACCTTCACCCTCACCCGCCTCACCGAGGACTCGGTGGTGGAGTCCTCACCCCGGTTCACACCCGATGGCCAGAAGATCTCGTTCCTGGCCCTCCGGGGAGATGTCTGGCTCATGGATCTCGATGGCTCGAATCGCACGCGCATTCTCTCCTCCTGGAACGAGCCCTCCTATGACTTCTCGCCGGACGGCAAGTGGATCGTGTACGCGGTCTCGGACGACGATTTCAACCGCGACGTCTGGATCCGTCCTCTCGACGGCTCGCGAGAGCCGTTCAACCTCACCTGTCATCCCGACAACGAAGGAAGCCCGGTCTGGTCTCCGGATGGGCGCCTCATCGCCTTCACGGGCCGTCGGTGGGACACCGAGACCGACGTGTACTACGCGTGGCTTCGCAAGGAAGACGAGGAGAAGCTGACGCGCGAGCGCAAGCTGGAGAAGGCGCTCGAGAAGATGAAGGCACGCAAGAAGGGGAAGGAAGACGACAAGAAGAAGTCGGAGACGAAGGCGGACGAGTCCGGGGATACCCCGGAAGCGCCGGCGGCGGAAGAGAAGGACGAGGAAAAGGAACCCGTCGAGGTCGTGATCGACTTCGAGGGCATCGGGGATCGCATCCACCGGATCTCGATCCCCGAGAGCACGGAGTCCGGGCCCCTGTTCTCTCCTGACTCGAAGAAGCTCGCATTCCGGGCCACGATCGGCGGCAAGAACGGGATCTACACCGTGGAAATCCCGGAAAAGATGAAGCCGGAGCTGCTCACGACTTCGCTCGGGACCTCACCCCGCTGGCTCGAAGAAGGCAAGCAGATCGTCTGGCTCCTCAACGGTCAGCCGGCGACCCTCTCCGAGAAGGGCAAGGATGAGAGCTTCTCGTTCGAGGTCTTCCAGGAGGTCGATCTGCCGGCTCTTCACCTTGCCGCCTTCGATCAGGCGTGGCGCACCATGCGTGATCGCTACTACGACGAGGCCCTGGGCCGTCGCAACTGGGACGCGGTGCGGCGCAAGTATCGCGATGTGGCGGCGGGGTGCATGACCCCGGGCGAGCTGTCGACGGTCATCAACCTGATGCTGGGAGAGCTCAACGGCTCGCATCTGGGCTTCTTCGCCGGCGGTCGTGGAGGAGCACCCGCCGAGGCCTGGCGGCAACAGACTCCCCACCTCGGCCTGCGCTTCGACGAGAGCGCCGCCGGGCCAGGCCTGATGGTGCGCGACGTCATCGAGGGGGCCCCGGCCTCGCGTGTGAAGAGCCGGATCCTGCCCGGGGAGACCGTGGTCCGGATCAACGGTGTCACCGTGGATCCGGGTCTCGAGCTGGCCACCTTGTTCACGGGGCCTCCGGAGCCCGAGGCGGAGCTGGTGGTGCGGGACGGGGCCGGCGAGGAGCGGACGGTCCGGGTTCCCACCACGACCTACGGGGCCGTCCGATCGCTGCTGTACGAGAAGTGGATGCGGGATCTCCGTGCCCGCGTGGACGAGCTGTCGGGAGGGACGATGGGCTACCTCCACGTGCAGGGGATGAACTGGCCGAGCTTCCAGAGATTCGAGGAGGAGATCTACAGGGTCGGCCACGGCAAGCAGGGGCTGATCATCGACGTCCGTGAGAACGGGGGTGGATTCACCACGGATCACCTGTTGACGGTCCTCACCCAGCCTCTCCATGCCATCACCGTTCCCCGGGGTGGAGGGCAGGGCTATCCCCACGATCGGTCGGTCTACGCGAGGTGGAGCAAGCCCATCGTGGTGCTCTGCAACCAGAACAGCTACAGCAACGCCGAGATCTTCTCCCACGCGGTCAAGACCCTGCATCGCGGCAAGGTGGTGGGGGTCCGCACCGCGGGGGGCGTCATCTCCACCGGGGGCACCGGCATCATGGGGGTGGGTTTCCTGAGGCTTCCGTTCCGGGGATGGTTCGTCCTGGAGACGGGAGAGGACATGGAGCTGAACGGCTGCGTCCCGGATCATGTCGTGTGGCCTCTTCCCACCGAATGGCCGAGGGGCATCGACCGGCAGCTCGACAAGGCCGTCGAGGTCCTCCAGGCCGAAATCGAGGAGGCCAGGTCGCGACCGCGGCCCAGCCTGATCAAGGCCACGGAGAGGCGCTGAGAGCTCGAGAGACGGGGGGTTGCCCGGACACCCCGCCGGCGTATCCTGTGTCCGTGACCCGGCCGGTCCACCGTCAACACCGAGGAGTGTCAACATGGGAGATCTCGTGTCGCGGCGAGCGCTGGTGTGCGGCGCGAGCCAGGGCATCGGGCGGTCCAGCGCCATCGAGCTCGCCCGGAGGGGCGCTTCGGTGACCCTGGCGGCGCGGAATGCCGCGGCCCTCGATGTGGTCCTGTCCGAGCTCCCCCGGGAGGAGGGACAGGATCACTCGGCGCTGACCCTCGATCTGTCGCGCCCGGACGAGGCAAGCTCCCGGCTCGAGGAACACCTGGAGGCGAAGGGGCCGCACACCATCCTGGTGAACAACACGGGTGGTCCCCCCGGGGGGCCGGTGTTCGAGGCCACCGCCGAGGCCTTCCTCGCCGCCTTCACCGCTCATGTCCTGTCGTCGCAACGCATCGTGCAGCTCCTCGTGCCGGGCATGAAGAAGGATGGCTACGGGCGCATCGTCAACATCGTCTCCACCTCGGTCAGGCAGCCCATTCCTGGCCTCGGGGTCTCGAACACCATCAGGGGCGCGGTCGCGAGCTGGGCCAAGACCCTGGCGGGAGAGCTGGGCCCGGCAGGGATCACCGTGAACAACGTCCTGCCGGGGGCCACCCGTACGGGTCGGCTCGTCTCGCTCATCGAGGGCAAGTCTCAGCGTTCCGGTAAGACCGTGGCCGAGGTCGAGGGCGAGATGAAGGCGACGATTCCCCTGCAAAGGTTTGCCGAACCCGAGGAGGTGGCGGCGGCAGTGGGCTTCCTCGCCTCTCCTGCCGCGGCCTACATCACCGGAGTGAGCCTTCCCGTGGACGGCGGACGCACGAGCTGCCTGTGAAGAGGTCCCTCCCGGGCCGGAGATCCTGTCATGCGAGAGAAGCCCGAATCCTCCCTGCCCGCCATCCAGAACTTCATCGGGGGGCAGTTCGTGGGCGCCAGAAGCGGCAAGACCCTGGAGAATGTCGACCCATCCACGGGGAGGGTCTACTCGACCCTGCCGGATAGTGCCGAAGGGGATGTCGAAGATGCCGTCCGCGCGGCGCGGGAGGCCTTTCCCGCCTGGTCCCGGACGCCGGCGCAAGAGCGCTCGAGGATCCTTCTCCGCATTGCGGATCTGATCGAGACGGACCTGGAACGGCTGGCCCGGGCCGAATGCATCGACAACGGCAAACCGCTGACTCTGGCCCGTTCCATGGACATACCACGCGCCGCGGCGAACCTTCGCTTCTTCGCCACCGCCATCCTCCACACGCGTTCCGATCTTCACGTGACCGACGTGGCCTCCGCCCTCAATTACACCTTGCGCGATCCCCGGGGGGTCGCCGGGCTGATCTCGCCCTGGAACCTGCCGCTCTATCTCTTCACCTGGAAGGTGGCGCCGGCGCTGGCCACGGGGAACACCGCGGTGGCCAAACCGTCGGAGGTGACGCCCATGACCGCGTCCCTCTTCTGCGAGCTCTGTCGCGAGGCCGGGTTGCCGGCGGGAGTGCTGAACGTGGTTCACGGCAAGGGAGCGTCGGCGGGAGCGCCGCTGGTCAGCCATCCCGCGGTGACCACGGTCTCCTTCACCGGCGGAACCGCCACGGGACGCGCGATCGCGGTGGCGACGGCCCCACTCTTCAAGAAGGTCTCCCTGGAGATGGGGGGGAAGAACCCCAACGTCATCTTCGCCGACGCCGATCTCGAGCTGGCGGCGAGGGAGAGTCTCCGGGCGGCCTTTGCCAACCAGGGTCAGATCTGCCTGTGCGGATCGCGCCTCTTCGTGGAGAGGAAGGTCTGCGACGAGCTCACGGAGAGGATGGTGGAAGGGGCGCGCTCCCTCGTGGTGGGAGACCCGCTCCTGGAAGAGACCCAGCAAGGTGCCCTCGTCTCCCGGCAGCATCTCGAGAAGGTCCGTGCCTCCGTGGATCTTGCCCGCAAGGAAGGTGGCACCGTTCTCTGCGGCGGCAAGGTGCCGGAGATTGCCGGAGATCGTTGCCGGGACGGGTTCTTCTTCGAGCCCACGGTGATCTCCGGGCTCCGGCAGGGCTGTCGGGTGACGCAGGAGGAGATCTTCGGCCCGGTGGTCACGATCCATCCCTTCGAGACCGAGAAGGAGGTCCTCGAGGCCGCCAATGCGGTGGACTATGGTCTCTCGGCGTCGGTGTGGACGAGCGATCTGGGCCGGGCCCATCGCGTCGCCGCCGGCCTGCAGTCCGGCACGGTGTGGGTCAATTGCTGGCTGGTGAGAGACCTCCGTGTTCCCTTCGGAGGCATGAAGCAGAGCGGTGTGGGTCGCGAGGGGGGGGACGAGGCCCTGCGCTTCTTCACCGAGGCCAAGAACGTGTGCATCAAGGTGCCAGAGGAGGACAAGAGATGAGCGGTGACATCGTGAGGAGCGAGCGCGCTCCGGAGCCGACCGGCCTCTATCCGCACGCCCGCCGGGTCGGGAACCTGCTGTTCCTGTCCGGCGTCGGGCCGCGAAAGAAGGGCACCAAGGTGATCCCCGGAGTGACCCTCGGGGCCAACGGCGAGGTGGCCACCTACGACATCGAGACCCAGTGCCGCTCCGTCTTCGAGAACGTCCGACAGATCCTGGAGGACGCCGGATCGAGCTGGGACCGGATCGTGGACGTGATGGTCTTCCTCACCGACATGAAGAACGACTTTCCCACCTACAACCGGATCTACGGCGAGTACTTCAAGGACAACCAGCCCGCCCGCACCACCGTGGAGGTGGGGGCCCTGCCCACTCCCATCGCGGTGGAGCTCAAGGTGATTGCCACCGTGGGGTAGACACGGGCCTCGCGGTGGAAGTCGGCCGCGTCGGTGGCGGTAGAAATCTGCCGCGTCGTTCGCGAGGGGGCCGAAGAGGCGTGGGGGGAGCGCGCCCACGGCGAGAGGTTCGCAGCGACTTGCCACGCAGAAGCGGCATGGGTTCTGGCGGCGTGGCTCGTGGCGAAACCCACGAGTCATGTCGCTGCGAACCTCTCGCCGTGAGCGCGCCGCCATGTCTTCTCGGCAAGACTTCGAAGGGGTGGGCGCAGAAGGCTTCCTGGGAGCAACGGCGGCCGGTCGTTCACCGCTCGCTCCGGGGTTTTTCGCCGGCCCTTGTCTTGCCGCTATTCCCGGGCCCGTACTTCCCTTCTTCCCGTGCCCGCGACCGTGGCCGTGACCCGTGTCCCGCGTTGCCAAACGCGAGGCGCGTGGAGATCGCCCACCATCGCGGAAGGGGCTCCTCCCCTGCCCCTTGACCCCCGTGGCTGGCGAGAGCGACGTTGCCCCGCCTCAGTACCGGTGCTCTGCTCTTCCCCTGGTCCCTCTTTGGCGGCTCTTCCTCTTCTTCCGGACAGCCGCGACGTGGGCGAGGGACCCGTTGCGACACAGAGGAGGCCAGGAGGGAAGAGGGAGATCGCGGAGGAAGAAGGTGCCCAGCGCCGGCCGAGGCGGCCGACGCTGCGAACAGAGAGGGTGAGGAGAGGGCGAGGGAGCCGTTCCCGCCTCTTCCCCTGACCCCTTCTTCCCCTTCCTCCCGTGCCCGCGACCGTTCCCCTGACCCGTGTCCCGCGTTGCCAAACGCGAGGCGCGTGGAGATCGCCCACCATCGCGGAAGGGGTTCCTCCCCTGCCCCTTGACCCCCGTGGCTGGCGAGAGCAACGTTGCCCCGCCTCAGTACCGGTGCTCTGCTCTTCCCCTGGTCCCTCTTTGGCGGCTCTTCCTCTTCTTCCGGACAGCCGCGACGTGGGCGAGGGGCCCGTTGCGACACAGAGGAGGCCAGGAGGGAAGAGGGAGATCGCGGAGGAAGAAGGTGCAGCGCCGGCCGAGGCGGCCGACGCTGCGAACAGAGAGGGTGAGAGCCGGTCCTCCGCCAGGTAACAAGAGTGCCAGGCACCTTTCTTACCTCGCCGCCCTCGAAGACTTGCCGAATCCCGCTGGCGGCGCGCTCGGCGAGGAGGTTCGCAGCGACATGACTCGTGGTTTTCGCCACGAGCCACATAGCGAGAACCCATGCCGCTTCTGCGTGGCAAGTCGCAGCGAACCTCCTCGCCGAGCGCGCTCCCCCACGCCTCCTCGGCCAGAAGAGAGCGGGCAAGGGAACAGGGGCAAGACAAGGGCAAGCGAAAAACCCCGGAGCGAGCGGTCGAAGACCGACCCCGTCGCCCGGGCGACTTCGTTCTGCGCCCATCCCATCGAAGTCTTGCCGAATCCCACTGGCGGCGCGCTCACGGCGAGGAGGTTCGCAGCGACATGACTCGTGGGTTTCGCCACGAGCCACGCCGCCAGAACCCATGCCGCTTCTGCGTGGCAAGTCGCAGCGAACCTCCTCGCCGTGAGCGCGCTCCCCCCACGCCTCTTCGGCCCCCTCGCGAACGACGCGGCAGATTTCTACCGCGAACGACGGAGCCGACTTCTACCGCGAGCGACCCTCAGTCCGGCATCGACGGTCCGCGCGCATCCAGCGTCCGCAACACCGCGCGCACCGGACTCGCGTCGAAGCCCATGAGACGCAGCGGCAGGGCGATGAGCTCGTAGCGACCGGAAGGGACCGCGTCGAGGACGAGCCCCTCGAGGATCGCCATGTCATGGGCGAGAAAGCGTGCGTGGGAGGGAAGGTCCTTGGACGAGAAGACGTCGACGCTGGGAGTGTCGATGCCGACGAGCAGCACTCCCTGCGCGTGGAGCTCGTCGACGAGAGAGGGATCGAGGGCGGCGAAGTCCTCGGAGAACGTGCCGGGATCAGGATGGGTTCCGGTGCGAATGAGAAGGCGTTTCGCGGTCACGGCCTCCGGAAGATCAGCCCCCCGGAGTCGCTGGCCGGGACGAGCGTCGACGTGCATCACCTGGCAGGTCCCGAGATAGGGCTCGAGGCTCCGCTCCCCGATGGAGGCGGCTCCCTGGCCGTAGTGGTTGGGGCCGTCGGCATGGGCTCCCAGGTGGACGGTGGCCCTCAGGGTGGAGAGGGTGAGGTTGTCGCCCTTGTCCATGTCGAGGAGGACCTCTCGCGTGAGGGGCGTGTCCCCCGGCCACACGGCGATGGAGGCGTGAAGAGGGGGAGAGAGATCGAAGATCATCGGCTCACATCCTGTGGCGAATGGCCCAGAGATCGGGGAAGACGGGCATGAAGAGGCTCTTCTTGAGGAAGTCGACCCCGAGAGAGCCGCCGGTCCCCGTCTTGGCGCCGATGGCTCGCTCCACCAGCTTGACGTGGCGGTAGCGCCATTCCTGGAGACCCTCGTCCACGTCGGTCATCGCCTCCACGAGATAGGTGATCTCGGGGCTGTCGCGGTAAAGCGCCAGAATGGCGTCCTGGATCTCGGGGCTGGGCCGGGTGGACTCCGAAACCGGCTTCTTCCGCAGCTCTTCGGGAATGGTAACCCCGCGGGTGGCGAGGAAATCATAGAAGTGGTCGATGACGGTTGGCTCCTCGAGCCGCTTCCGGGCCCGAAGGGAGCCCTCGGTGTCGGGCTCGAGGGTACTCAGCACCTCGGGCCTCTTGTAGCCGAGAACGAACTCCAGCTCCCGGAACTGCGGCGACTGGAGACCCGACGCGGTGTCGAGGCGCTGGCGAAAGCTCGTGAACGAGAGCGGCGTCATGGTCTCGAGGATGTCGATCTGGGCCACCAGCGTCTTCAGGACCATCCGGATGCGCTTGAAGGTATGGATGGTGGCGAAGAGATCGCCGGAAGTGAAGTTCCTCTTGATCTTGTCCACCTCGTGGAGCACGAGCTTGAACCAGAGCTCGTAGGTCTGGTGGATCACGATGAAGAGCATCTCGTCGTGCTCGGGGGGAGAGGAGCGAGCCTTCTGCAGATCGAGGAGGGTGTCGAGCTGGAGGTAGTTGCGATAGGTCAGCGACATGAGCCTCACCTCAGCAGGAGAAAGAGGACCAGGAGGGGAAGGAGGACCGCGAGTGCCACCGTGCCGATGAGGAGCCCCCGCAGGATTCGCTCCTGAGCGCGTCCCCGGGCCCGCGCCTCGGCATACGGGGTCAAGGAGAACGAGACCAGCGAGTACACGGGAACGAAGGCCCGGGGAAACAGGCGATGGAGGGTTCTCTCCACCCTCTTGCGAAGGAGGAATCGCCGGGACGCCACCCGATCACGCATCTCGAGGAAGTTCTCGATGGCCAGGTCAGCCAGGGCGTCGGCGTTGTCCTTGCGCGCGGCGTAGAAGGAGGAGAACGCCCTCGCGAGGTCGTGGCCGGCTTGCTCCAGGCACCGGTCGAGGACGATGCAATCCTCGAAGGCGGCGTTCATCCCCTGGCCGTAGAAGGGCACCACGGCGTGGGCGGCATCCCCGAGGAGAACGACCCGACCACCGTGGTACCAGGGGCCGCAGCGAATGGTGACCAGCGATCCCGTGGGATTGCTGCGATAGTCCCGGGCCAGATCCGGCAGGAGAGGGAGCGCATCGGGAAACGTCTTCTCGAAGAAGGTCAGGAGCTGCTCGTCGGTCTCGAGGGCCTCGAAGCTGTTGGGGCCCGAGAAGGGCCAGAAGAGAGTGCAGGTGAAGGATCCATCGAGGTTGGCGAGGGCGATCATCATGAAGCTGCCGCGAGGCCAGATGTGGAGTGCGTGTTTTTCCATCCGGTGGCCACCCCCGGGAGCGGCAGGAATGGTCAGCTCCTTGTAGCCGTGAGCCAGGTAGGACTGCTCGTAGTCGAAGCGATCGGACTTCTGCAAGCGGGCCCGCACCGCAGAGAAAGCGCCGTCGGCTCCGATGACGAAGTCGGCCTTCTCCTCGTGTTCCTTCCCCGTGGTCTCGTTCAGGAAGGTGACGGCGCTGGCGTCGAGGTCGACGTCGAGACACCTCTCGGAGAAGTGAAGGATCACCCCGGGGGTGGCTTCGGCCGCGGACAGGAGCTCGTTGTTGAGACCACCCCGGGAGACGCTCTTGATGGACTGGGTCGGGTCCTTGCTGTAGGGCTGATAGGTCAGACGGCCGCCCTGTCCGTGCATCATCCGCCCGCGCATGGGAATGGCCAGGGACAGGATCCTCTCCTCCAGTCCCACGCCTTCGAGCGCGGCCAGCCCCCGGGCGGAGAGGGCGAGGTTGATCGAGCGCCCGCCGGCCGTATCCGCCTGACGGAGGTCGGGCCTGCGCTCGAACACGCGGACGCGGTAGCCGCGCCGTCCCAGATAGATGGCCATGAGGGCACCGGCCAGGCCAGAGCCCACCAGGGTCACCGCGGGACGATCGCTCTTCACGACTTGCCTCCGGCAAGGGCGGTGGCGAGGTGGTGGACGTCGCGGAAGGAGTTGTAAAGGGGAACCGGCGCCACGCGAATGATATCGGGCTCACGAAAGTCGCAGGTCACGCCCGACCGCCTGAGCGCGTCGTGACGGGCCCGGGCCTCCTTCTTCAGCAGCAGCGAGAGCTGGCATCCCCGTCTCTCGGGCTCGGCCGGAGTCACCAGGGCGATGTCGTCGTCGCAGAGCTCCCGCAGCAGGAACTCGAGGTAGGCGGTGAGCAGCACCGACTTCGCCCGCAAGGCGGCCATTCCCACGCGATCGAAGATCTCGATCGACGCACGCAGAGGGGCCGCGGCCAGGATGGGAGGGTTGCTGAGCTGCCAGCCCTCGGCTCCGGGAACGGGCTTGAACTCCGGCAAGAGGTGCATGAGAAAGCGCTGCCCGGGGTCATTGCCCCACCATCCGGCAAGGCGAGGGAGCTCCTTGTCGCCACCGTGCTTTTCGTGGACGAAGCAGCCGCCCAGTGCCCCCGGTCCCGAGTTCAGGTACTTGTAGGAGCACCACACCGCGAAGTCCACTCCCCAGCGGTGGAGCTCCAGGGGAACGTTTCCCGTGGCATGGGCCAGATCGAGCCCGATCTTGCAACCCTTGTCGTGTGCGGCCCGGCAGATTCGCGCGAGGTCGAACAACTGCCCGGTGAGGAACTGGACCCCGGGAAGCAACACCAGGGCGATCGAATCCCCCTCCCGCTCGAGGACCTCCTCGATCTCCGCTTCGTCGATGACGGAGGTCTCCTCGCCACCGACGAGGACGAGCCCCTTCCCGGGATCGTACCCGTGGAGTCGGAGCTGGCTGCTGGCGGCATAGGTGTCCGAGGGAAAGGCATTCCTCTCCATGAGGATGCGAAACCGGCGCGACGTGGGTCGGTAAAAGCTCACCATCATCAGGTGGAGGTTGACGGTGAGGCTGTTCATCATCACGACCTCGCCGGGCCGGGCCCCCACGAGGCGTGCGCCTGGCTCCCGGAAGATCTCGTGATAGGAGTACCAGGCGGGGTCGGCCTCGAAGTGGGCATCCACCGCGAGACGCTCCCACTGGTCGAGGGTCCGTTGCACCTCCTCGCGGGCTGCCCTGGGCATGAGACCCAGCGAATTCCCGCAGAAGTAGCGCATCGGCTTCCGGTCGCCGCCAGGAGGAATGTGAAAGAGATCGCGGAGAGTGCGCAGAGGATCTGCCTCGTCGAGCCTCCGCGCACAGGCGATGCCAACGTCGAAGTCGGGTGGGCGGTCGCCGGAAGGTGGTGGTGAGGTGGCCATCAGCCCTTCTCCGGCGACGCTGCGGGCAGACCGATCTCCTCCCGCGTCTTGCCGAGGAACGCCAGGGGCGTATCGATGAGCAGCTTGTCCCGCGTGGGAACCGGAAGGTCATCCAGGGATTCGACCAGGGCTCCGGGCACCGCCTCGCCGAGTGGAAACGGGTAGTCGGATCCGAGGGCGATGCGATCGGGGCCGATGAGATCGAGCAGGTAGCGGAGGGGCTTCTCGTCGTAAACGGCAGTGTCCACCCAGAACTTGCCCAGGTAGCTCCGGGGGCTCTTCGGGTTGTCGACGGCGCACAGGTCCGGGCGGGCTCGAAATCCGTGCTCGATGCGTCCCAGGATGCCGGGAAAGCAGCCGCCACCATGGACGAAGAGGAGGCGGAGTGTGGGGAGCTTTTCGAGGAGGCCGGAGAGAAGCACCGAAGAGAGAGCGATGGCCGTCTCGGTCGGCATGGCGATCAGCCACTGGAGCCAGTACTTCTTCATCCGTTCCCGGCCCAGCATGTCCCAGGGGTGAACGAGAATCGAGGCGTCGAGCTCGGCGGCGCGTTCGAAGATCGGGTAGAGCTCGGGAGCGTCGAGGTTCCAGTCATCGACGTGGCTGCCGATCTGCACTCCGCTGAGGCCGAGCTCGTTCATGCAACGATCGAGCTCCACGAGGGCGAGGTCTGGATCCTGCAGGGGGAGGGTGCCGAGGCCGGCGAACCGCCTGGGCTGGTGACGCACCACGTCGGCGATGTGATCGTTGAGGAGGCGGGAGAGATCGGCGGCATCCTGGGCTTTGGCCCAGTAGCTGAACATGACCGGAACCGTGGACAGGACCTGGTGGACGACCCCGTGACGGTCGCAGTCTTCGATCCTGCGCTCGGGACTCCAGCAATTGTCTTCGATCTCGCGGAAGAACTGGTCGTCCTTCATCATCCGGGCGCGTCCCGGGGTGTGGTGCTCGAGACGGATGAATCCGCCATAGCCGTACCTCTCGCGGAGATCCGGCCACTTCTCGGGGAGAATGTGAGTATGCAGATCGACCTTCAGCGCTGAGCCTCCTCTGGGTAGGCGTGGGGAGCCACGAGCTTAGCCAGCGCCCTGCGCGAATTCAAGCCGCCCGGGGGGACTCAGGCGCCGGCGCCGAGCTTCTCCAGGGCCCCGAGGATCTCGTCGTGCTCGGGAAAGCGATCCTGCTCGTGCTTGCTGAACACGAGCTTCCCGTCGGCCTTGACGTCGAAGATGCCGCCTCCGCCTTCGATGAGCGTGGACTCGATTCCGAATCGATCCTTGATGGCGGCCGCCAGACCGGCGGCCTTGGGCTCGTAGTTTCACTGGACGCAGTACTTGATGCTGAGCTTCACGGGCTCCTCCTTTCTTCTCGCGGTTCATTGCCCGGCCCCGGTGTGCCGGGGGTCTCGGAATCTTGCAGGTATCCTACCTCCCGGAGCCGCTGCAAGAGCACCGGATCGAGCCCCTTGCTCGGCGCTCCGGTCAGCTTCCGCGCCTTGACTTCCTCGACGATCTTGCGGCGCCGGCTATTCGCAGCCACCAGGGCCCTGAGCTCCTCGTCCGAGGGAGGAGCAGCCCGGAGCTCCCCGGGATCCCGGGCGAGGTCAAACGTCTCCAGGACCTTCTCCACCGTCCCGAGGGGGTCGATCTCCTCGAGATCCTCGAGCCAGCCGAGGCGCTGTTCCGTGATGTGGGGGAAGCGGAGGAGCGTCTTCCGTCCGCCATGGATCAGGCCGTACTGACGGCGAATGCCCCATTCGAGGTAGAAGGATCGATCGAGGAGCTCCGGGGGGGACTCCCCGGAGAGGAGGGGGACGAGGGTGGAGCCCTCGGTCTCGGCCGGCGGCCGGAGGCCGGCCAGGTCGAGCAGGGTGGGTGCAATATCCAGCACCGAAACCGGGGGACGGATGACCGTTCCCGCGGGAATCCGCGCCGGCCAGCACAGAAGGAACGGAACGTTGATGACCTCGCGGTAGAGCACACCGTGCCCGAAGAACCGGTGTTCACCCAGGCTCTCCCCGTGATCCGAGGAGATGGCCAGGATGGTGTCGTGGTGCAATCCGCGCCGACGCAGCTCGCCCACGAACGTGCCCAGCTCCGCGTCGGTGAAGGCAATGCCTCCGTCGTACTGGCTGTCCAGAAACCCCGTGGGGTTGGCACGGTCCTCCCGATCCTTCCGGACCAGATGCTCGGAGATCACTCCGAAGACGTCGGTGGCATTCACGACGTCATAGCGCTCCCCGGCGCGAGAGGAATAGAGAGCGTCTCCCACGAACCGGTCCGACCACGGCGCCGGGGGTGTGAAGGGGCCGTGCACGTCGAAGACGTGAAGGAAAAGAAAGAACGGCCGGTCTTCGGGGAGGCTGTCCAGCCAGGCCAGGGCCTTCCTCGCCACCAGTCGAATGCCACCCTCGTGGTCGGTGACGTCGATGAGGGCGGCCTCGGTATCGTAGGTGTCGAAGCCCTGGTCGAAGCCCAGCGCAGGGACGAGCCACGGCGTGTCCACGAAGGCCGCGGTGGCATGACCCGCGTCCCGGAACGCCTCCGCCAGGGTGGTGAACACGGGATCGAGATTCCAGTAGTTGAACGCCAGCTCCCGGCCGTCCTCGGGAATCTGCTCATCCGGTCGCCGGTGGAGATCGGGATGGGTTCCGGTGAGCATCGAGAGGTGGGCGGGAATGGTCCAGGGCGCCGTGGTGTAGGTCGTCTCGAATCGAGCGCCCGACGCCGCGATCCCGTCGAGCGCAGGGGAGGTCTCCCGGACATGCCCATAGCAGGACAGTCGATCCGCGCGGAGGGTATCGAGGGAGATCAAGATCACCCCTCGGGGCGAAGGATGGTCGCTGCTGCAACCGGCCATCAGGGCCACGGTCAGGATCGCGGCGCAGCGCCCGGACCCTCGCGTCATTTCGCTCCTCCGCCGAGAGGTCGAGGGGAGCACCGCTATCCCGCGGATGCGGAAGCGACGCAGCTCCTCACCGCCCTCATCGGGGCCGAACGTCTCGCCACCCGCAAGGGCGGGTGCGAAGGACTCCTCGCGGAGCCACAGTGGAAGGAACATCAAGAGCATCATGCCTCCGGTATAGAAGTCAGCCGGCACCGCGATACGACCTCCCCTGGAACGCGAGGGAAGTCGAGATCATCGTTGCTCCTCCTTTTGCCAGCGCTTCACCTCCGTGGCCAGAAGCCGCTCCACCTCGGGCAAGGAGAGACCGGCCAGCCGGGCCTCGGTCAGCACCTCGCGGAGGCGGGCCCGGATCCCGTGACGTCCGGCCCCCGATCGAGCGGCTCCCCCCAGGCCTCGGACGACCACGCGACGCCCACGCCCTCCCACGACGAGTCCCTCGTCGCGAAGGCGCCGGTACGCGCGCGCCACCGTGTTCCAGTGGATTCCGAGGTCTCCGGCGAGCTGCCGCACCGACGGCAAGCATTCCCCGGGGCGAACCTCTCCCCGGGCGATGGCGTGTCTCAGGCCCCGCCGGACCTGCTCCTCGAGGGGAGCCGTGCTTTCGAGGTCGATGGTGAGCATGGCGTTTACTGTACCGTACAGTGATACAGTACGACAAGCCGGGAGCCGAGGTTCCGCTGGGGTGTGTATTCTGGCCCGCTCCTCCAGGCGTCCAGGAAACCGACATGGCCAGAGACGCGATGATCCTCGTGTTGACCCGGGGTCGGGCCCGGCCTCCTCGGCACCACCTCGAAGAGGGGCTGCTCCTCGGTCGCGCCGACGAGTGCGGCATCGTCCTCGACGACGAGAGGGCGTCCCGCCGCCATGCCCGCATCACGCGGGGAGAGCGGGGATGGGAGATCGAGGATCTCGAGTCCTCCAACGGAACCCGACGGAACGGCCAGTCGGTGACGGGTAGGGTCGCCCTGGAACCCGGGGACGAGATCGGGATCGGAGATGTCCTCCTGGTCGTTCGCGAGACCTCGGCCGAGAGCCCCACTCGCGTCTCCTCCCTGGAGGTCGAGAGGGCCATCGGCGCTGACGGGTTCGATCCGTCCGAGGGGGAGTCCGCCGAGGTGCTGGATCGCCTCAAGGTCCTCCATGGCCTCGGCTCCTCCCTCTCCACGACGGTGGCCCCGGAGGTTCTTGCCACACGACTCCTGATCGGACTCGCGGGAGCCATTCCCTTCGACCGGGGCTCTCTCTGGCTCAGGGCTCTCGGCGGAGCGACACGGGCACTCGCTTTTCAGGCGGGGACGCGGGGCGCTTGCGCTCCGTACCGGGTGAGTCGTACCGTTCTGGAACGGATCCTGTCCGGGAAGGAAGGCATCCTGGTGCGTGATCTCGAGGTCGAGGAGGAGCTGAGACAGAGCCCGTCCGTGGTGCAGGGCCCGACGCTGTCCGTGGTGGGGACACCGCTGCTGCTCGACGGAATGCCCCGGGGGGCAATCCTCCTCGAGTCCTCGCGCCTCGGCGCCTTCTCGGTGCTCGATCTGGAGCTCCTCATGGGAGCGGCCTCACTGGCCGCCCTGGCCCTGAAAGATGCCGATGCCTACTCGCGCGCGGAGCGGAAGGCCACCGCGTTGCGAGGAGCGGTTCCAGGCCGCCGGCAGATCGTGGGGTCCTCTCCGCCCCTGCTGCGCGTGCTGCAAGAGGCCTCCCGGGTGGGTCCGACCACGGCCTCGGTGCTCATCACCGGAGAGACCGGAACCGGCAAGGAGCTCCTGGCCCGACGCCTCCACGAGGAGAGCCCGAGGAGTGACTCTCCGTTCGTGCCGGTGGATTGCGCCGCCCTGAGCCCGGCTCTCCTGGAGAGCGAGCTCTTCGGGCACATCAGGGGAGCGTTCACCGGCGCCGAACGGGACGCGATGGGGCTCTTCCGCATGGCCGATGGAGGGACGATCTTCCTCGACGAGGTGGCAGAGCTTGCCCTCGACCTCCAGGCCAAGCTGCTCCGGGCTCTGGAAGAGGGGGAGGTCCGGCCGGTGGGCGCGTCCGAACCGACACCGGTCGACGTCCGGGTGGTGAGCGCCACGCATCGAGACCTGAAGGCCGAGGTGGGGCGGGGGCGATTCCGGGAAGACATCTACTACCGGCTGGCCGCGATCACCCTCCGGCTGCCGCCTTTGCGCGAGCGTCGCGAGGACATCCCGGAGCTCGCGCGGAGCCTTCTCTCCGACCTGGGTGCCCGGTACCCCGGAGGGAAGGCGGAGATCGGAAGCGATGCGCTGGAGGCTCTGGTCTCCTACCGCTGGCCCGGCAACGTGCGGGAGCTCCGGAACGTGATGGAGCGTGCCGCCGTCCTCTGCGAAGGGGGCACCATCCTGAGAAGTGACCTCCCCCCGGACGTGGTGGAGGGTGGTCTCGTCGTCGAGGAGCAGGGAGAGGTTTTCACCCTGGCCGCGGCCGAGGCGAGGGCGATTGCCGCGGCCCTGCGGAAGACGGGGGGCAAGAAGGGGGAGGCGGCGAAGCTCCTCGGCATCTCGTGGCCGACCCTGCGCAGGAAGTTGAAGCTCTACGGACTCGCGGCCTCGACGCCGCCGATGCGTGGCCGGGAGCGACCGGAGTGAAAGGTTCTTTCACCTCGGAGGGAACACTGCGTCCGATCGCACGCGGCTTCCCGGAGCAGGCGGTGCCCGGGGACGATAGCAACCTCTTCATTGATAATGGCTTGCGACGTAATTATCGCCCAGGTCCCGGTTTGGCACGCTCCGTGTGGAGAGAGAGGCAGCGCCGGGGCTCCGGAAGGGTCGGGCCCACGCGCCAGAGAGGTGGAACGCCATGGACGATCGAGATCGGAAAGAGAGCGACGCTCTCCTCGGAGTGACTCTGGGGGGATTCCGCCTGGACGCTCCTCTTGGTCGGGGAGGAATGGGTGCCGTCTACCGCGCCAACCAGCTCAGCCTCGATCGCACCGTGGCGGTGAAGGTTCTTCTGCCCGAGCTCACCGCGACGCCCCAGAACGTGGAGAGGTTCCGGAGGGAAATCCGGACCCTCGGTTCTCTGACCCACCCCAACATCGTTTCCATCATCGACGGCGGCTACGACCCGGCACGGAACGTCTACTACTACGCCATGGAGCTCGTCGATGGCGTGACTCTTCGCAACGTGCTCGACGAGGGAGGGCTCTCCGCGACGCAGGCCCTCCACCTGGTTCCCGAGCTGTGCGATGCCCTCGAGTACGCGCACTCCAGGGGAGTGCTGCATCGGGACGTGAAACCGTCGAATATCCTCCTCGATCGAGAGGGAAGGGTGAAGATCGCCGATTTCGGACTCTCGCGACTGGTCGAGGACAGGGAAGGATCGACGAGGATCACGGGCACTCACCAGGTCATGGGCACGGTGGAGTACATGGCGCCCGAGCAGCGTGAGGGGGCCAAGAACATCGACCACCGGGCCGACATCTACTCCCTCGGAGTCGTGTTCTACGAGATGCTCACGGGAGAGCTTCCCATCGGTCGCTTCGCTCTTCCGAGCCACCGGATCCGGGTCGACGTTCGTCTCGACGACGTGGTTCTGCGCGTCCTCGAGAAGGATCCGGAACGCCGCTACCAGCGCGCGAGCGCCGTCGCGGTGGACGTCCGTCAGCTCGAGAGCGACGCCGATGCACGGAGGCCGACTCCGGCGCCCGTGGGAGCACGAGGGGGTGCCGGCGAGGCCGGCACACGCGTCGGACGACCGAGAACCTCGGGCTGGGCCGCGGCGAGCCTGACCCTGGCGCTTCTCTTCTGGGCGGTGACCATCCTGGGCATGGCCGCGCTGCTCTTCCTGGGCAGGCCGGCCTGAGTCAACTGGAGGCAAGGACATGAGTGGATCGGTAGGTGGTCTGTTTCTTCTCGCCTTGAGTGGGGTGCTCTTCCTGTTGCCCCTCGCGGCGATCATCCTCGGCATTGTGGGCTTGATCCACATCAAGCGTTCAGCCGGCCGCGTGGGCGGTGCGGGATACGCCTGGACGGGCATCGTGCTCGGAGGTCTGGCCTTGCTGTCGCTCCCGGTGCTGGCGGCTCTCCTGTTCGCGGGGGCGAGCTACGTGCAAGGATCCTCCGAGCCGAACGCTCCCGTCCCCGAGCGAGTCGAGGGGAAAAGCCCGAAGTCGACACCCTCCCCTCAAGTCGTTGGCCTCTTCCCTTCGATCTCGGAGGAGGGAGGGCTGGAAACAACCTCCCGGAGTTATGCTGCCCCTGCCGCCTTCCCGAGGGAACTGGCGGCGAGCGATCCCCAGCCGAGAGGTGCCGATGTCCACGACCACCGAGGAGCCGCGGGCCAGAAAGCCCGAGATCAAGCCCAGCAGCGAGCAGCAATCGCGTGATGTCGCCGAGGAGGCGCGCGAGAAGGAATGGAAGAGCCCGAGCTTCGTGCGCGAGCTCTATGGAGGCCGACTTCGTCTCGATCTCATTCATCCCTACCCCGAGCTGACTCCCGAAGAGGAGAAGAAAGAGCGCCCGTTCTTCGAGAAGCTCGATCGGGTGCTGGCCCGGGTCGACGCGGACGCCATCGATCGTACCGGGGAGCTTCCCGCCGACATCGTGCAGGAGCTCAAAGACATCGGTGCCTTCGGCATCAAGATTCCCGAGGAATATGGCGGGCTCGGTCTCTCGCAGAGGTCCTACGTGCGGGCCATGGCTCGCGTGACCAGCGTCGATGGCTCGCTGACCGCATTGCTTTCCGCTCACCAGTCCATCGGACTGCCCGGGCCGCTCAAGATGTTCGGGACGGACGAGCAGAGGAAGAAATACCTTCCTCGCCTGGCCCGGGGCGCGATCTCGGCCTTCGCTCTCACCGAGACCGAGGCGGGATCGGACCCGTCCAACATGAGCACCACGGCCACCCTCTCCGAGGACGGCAAGGAGTACATCCTCAACGGGGAGAAGCTGTGGACCACCAACGGCACCATGGCCGAGCTTCTGGTGGTGATGGCTCTCACGGGAAAGCGCATCTCCGCGTTCATCGTCGAGGTGAACACCAAGGGAGTGGAAATCGCCCATCGCTGCCACTTCATGGGTCTCAAAGCCATCCAGAACGCGGTGATCAAGTTCACCGACGTCAGGATTCCCCGCGAGAACCTCCTCTGGAAGGAGGGCGGAGGCCTCAAGCTCGCTCTGGTCACGCTCAACACCGGGCGACTCACCCTTCCCGCGAGCTGTGCTGCGGCCGCCAAGCGACTCCTGTCCTACTCCCGGGAATGGGCGGCGGAGCGGGTCCAGTGGGGCGTCCCCATCGGCAAGCACGATGCCATCGCCCAGCGCATCGGGAGCATGGCCGCCAACACCTTCGCCATGGAGGCCCTGGCGGACATCGCCTCGGCCATGGCCGATCGGGGTTCCTACGACATTCGCCTCGAGGCCGCCATCGCCAAGCTCTTCAACTCGGAGGTCTCCTATCGCCTCGCCGATGATGCCCTGCAGATCCGGGGCGGCCGCGGCTACGAGACCGCGGACTCCCTGCGCGCGCGGGGCGAGAAGCCGGTGCCGGTGGAACGCTTCCTGAGGGACATGCGCATCAACCGGATCTTCGAGGGGTCCTCGGAGATCATGCACCTCTTCATTGCGCGGGAGATGCTCGACACCCACGTCAAGGTCGGAGGCGACCTGGTGGATCCCAGGGCCTCCGCGGGGAAGAAGATGTCCGCTCTCCTCCGGGCCACCGCGTTCTATGCGACGTGGTACCCGAGCCGGTGGTTCGGCTGGTCGTTCGGTCGTTACTCGGAGTTCGGCCGTCTGGCGGCTCACCTGCGGTTCGTCGACCGGAAATCGCGGAAGCTGGCCCGGACCATCTTCCATTGCATGGTCCGGTATGGAGGCAAGCTCGAGAAGAGGCAGGCGGTTCTCGGTCGGCTGGTCGACATCGGTGCCGACCTCGTCACCATGGCCGTGACCTGCGTCAAGGCCCATTCTCTGTCCCGGAAGGGGACTCCCGCGGCAGTGGATCTCGCCGATGTCTTCTGCCGTCAGGCGCGCGAGCGGGTCCACGACCGATTCGGGAAGATCTTCCGCAACGCCGACGTCCCCACCTATCGCGCGGCCCAGGACGTCCTCGCGGGCAAGCACCTGTGGCTGGAGGAAGACCTCCCCGAGGTGGCGGAGTAGCACCCCCGACGGTTCAGGGTCTTCGCGGAGGCTCCGTGTCCGTGGGCGGATCGGTCTTCGGGAGACTTCCCGGCGTCGGATCGGGCTCCCGGGCTTCGGACGAGGGATCGGCCCCTCCGGCCGGCTCCCTTGCCTCGCTGCCGCTCTCGCTCTCTGCCTTCTCCTCGTTCCTCGTCGTGGACCAGACCTGGAGGACAAGGAGCGTGGGCCAGGAGACCTCGCCCGGATACGTGGTGCACTCGCTGGTCCGGAGGTGCTTCCGGAGCTCCTTCCTGCGACGGTCCAGGGATCCTCGGGCGTAGAAGAGCGCAGGGGCCAGAGCGTAGGCGGCCTCACCCGACCGTCTCTCGCCTTCCGGCCGGAGGCGGTACGGACGGCCCAGGCCGGGAGCTCCGGGATAGAACGTGCCTCGAGAGCTCCTGAGGTTGCGTCCGGTCATGCCGGAGTGTCCCCCGTCGTAGCCGATCTCCAGGGCCCAGCTGGCCAGCTCCCGGGTCCTGAGGCGAGCAATGTCCGGCAACCCCGCCGAATGGGTATCGATCACCAGCATCTCGTAAGGCCAGATGCACCCCACATGGAACCAGGTCACATGTTCGCCACGGGTTTCGCGCTCGGCGAGGTAGGGCCAGAGGGTGACGTCTCCTTTCGAGAACCAACCGCCGGGCTCGGTTTGCCAGCCGCGCTTCTGGTCGTCGCCCATGGTCTTTCGCCAGGAGCACATCACTTCGAGGCGCTCCCGTGCCCTCGCCGCGAAGTCGGCCGGAGTCGCGAAGGGAAACGGGTCGCCACAGGCCACGTCCTTGCCCAGATAGCCCTCGGCCACGAGCCTTTCCAGAACCTGAACCATGCGGTGGGCCGCGCCCACGGCACGCGCGAAGGGACGTACGCCGGCCATCCCGATCATCCAGCTCGCGCCACCCGGATCGTCGACGAAGAAGCGGCTGTTCTCCAGGCGATGAAGGGATCCCAGGAAGGCGGAGAGGAGTCGGGCCCGCATGGCGTCGTCCCGGGCGGCGATGGCCGCCAGGCCCAGCGTCGGATGGCGCTGGACATGCCCGTTGTCCTGCTCGTCCAGGATCTCGGCGAGCCACGAGGCGACGGCCACGGCCTCGTCACGGGCATTCTCGTCCCCGTAGAGAAGCCAGCCCAGGAGGAGGTTGGTGACGCGATCGGAGGCGTTGTTGGAACGGCCTCCGCGGCGGGGATCGGGGATGTTGGCCGGGTTTCCCGACGCCCGGTACTTCTCGAGGGGATCCTTCACCCGGACCAGCCCCACGTAGCGGCGAGAGGTGGTTCGAAGGCCCTTCTCGTAGAGGAGTCGCAGGGCCTCCCTCTCCTCGGCGGTGCCGAGGGGAATCGGGAACAGCCGCCCCACTCGGTTCCGCTCTTCCTCGGCCCGGGCCCGGGCAGCCTCGGCCGCGGCCAGGGCGGCTCCTTGCCGCGGGGGAGCGGCCGACGCCTTTTCCTGGGCGGAGGCACCGGAAATGCGGGAGGAGGCGCCGAGGACGAGGGCCACCAGGAGGAGAGTGGGGGGAAGGCGATTCATACCTCGAGTGTAGCGTGGGAAAGGCTCGGACGGGGACATGATCGTCATCGGACGGGGATTCCGGGCGGAGACGGAGCGTCAAGGCGCATGGCAGCGCGCCAGGCCAGGTGCCGTTCCGCCGCATCCTTTGCCCGTGTCCGGGGCCGGATCACCCGGAGGGGCAACTTGATCCTCTCACCGTGGTTGGATCGTCCATGAGCCAGAAGCGCCGCTCCGCTGAGGGTCGCCTCCTTGATCGGGCTCACGGCCACCTCCACGGCAAGGGTGTCGGCCAGGATCTGGAGGAGGTGCGGATTCCTGGACAGACCTCCTCCCACCATGAGGACCGAGGGAGGGGACGCGACCTCGGCCATGAGGAGGAGATTCTCGCGCACCAGGAAGCCGACGGCCTCCAGGACTCCCCGCACCACCGCCGCCGGATGCCGGCTACCGCGCACCAGGAATCGGCGTCGCGCGTCCCAGAAGGGCGCTCCCAGCCCCTCCTGGGCCGGGAGGACGAAGGCATCGCTGCGTTCCCGGGAGAGGAGCTCGGCCAGGGCCAGCTCGTCGATCACGTGCTCGCGTGCGAGGTCTCGGAGCGACGGGACCACCCGGTGGACCGTCCCTTCGAGGAGGTATTCGGTCTCTCCGCTGCGGGTCCAGGCGACCGAGGTCAGAAGGCCCTCGACCCTCTGTGGCCGGGATCCCGTTCCGGCGAGAAGAAACCCGCCGGTGCCGAGGTTGAGCCCGTAGGGGGACGTGGTGCGACGGGGATTGCGCGCGTCGGGACAGAAGGAGACCAGGGCTGCCTGCTGGTCGCCGATCTGACACCCGATCCGGAGCGACGTGTCGCCGAAGCGCACCTGCAACCGCTCGCCGAAGGTATCACCGATGTCCGGAAGGATCTCTCGCGGGATCCCGAAGAGCCGGAGGAGGTCGGGATCCCACTGGCGGCGATCCAGATTCATGAGCAGGGTCCGCGCGGCGAGGGTCGGATCGGTGCGAAAGATCGAGCCCGAGGACCACTTCCAGAACAGATAGGTGGGCAAGGGGCCGCACAGGAAGTTGCGACGGGGGCCCGTCGCCCGGCGCAGCTTCCAGGCGATCTTGCTCGCCGAATAGCTCGGGGAAAGCCGGAGCCCGGTGCGTTCCCGGACGAGAGACTCGGAGTCCTTGCGCGCGGCGACGATCCTGCGCCCGCGGAGACATCGCCAGCTCGGGGCGTCTCCCACCGGCTTGCCCGTCCGACGGTCCCAGAGAACGAACGTCGATCGCTGCGACGCCACCGACAGGCAGGCCACCCTGTCCCCGAAGTCGCGGAGGAGGGCGGCAATGGACCGGGAGACCGTCCTTTCCAGCGCCTCCGCATCGAGGCCGATCTCACCTCGCGGTCCGCGCAGCGCGGGCACTGGCTTGCGCACCACCCGCACCGCGTCGCCGCTCGCGGTGACGAGACCGACCTTGATCTCGGTGGATCCGATGTCGACGGAAAGAACGTAGGGACGCTTCCCGGGGGAAGACGCGACCTTTCGTCTCCGGGAGCCGCCGTTGGCCCGCCACCATTCGAGGACGAGGCCGGGATCGTCGGTGACGACGCCGTCGACGCCCACCCGGGCCAGGCGGAGGAGCTCCTTCTGGGTGTTCACCGTGTAAGGGAAAACCTTGCGACCCCGGCCATGCTGATCCTGGAGCCAGGTCCTGGTCACATGGCTGCGATTGGGGACCACCGCCACGGCATCGATGGCGTGGCAAAGCTCCTCGAGGTCGAAGGAAGGACGCGACGGGAAGACGACCCCGAGGCGGCACTGCCCGTCACATCGCCGGACCTCCAGCAGGAGCTCGGGTACGGCCGAAGTGATCATGGCCCCCTCGAATCCACCCGTCCGGCGAAGGGCTCCGAGCACGTCTTGTGCCAGCTCGGGAGCGTCGGCCGGAACCCCCTTCAGCTCCACGTGAACCTCGGCGTCCGGTCGCAGGATTCCGAGGGCTTCGTCCAGCGAGAGGAGGCGGATCCGGGTCCACGTCTTTCCCTTCCGGAATCCCGGACGAACGTGAAGGGAGCGGCACTCGTCGAGAGTCAGGGAACGGATGGTTCCGGTGTGCCCACAGACCCTCTTGGTCGTCGAGTCGTGGTGGACGAGAGCCCGGCCATCCGCGGTGAGCTGGACGTCGAGCTCCACGGCGGGGGCTCCCACGGCGAGCGCGGCTTCGAAGGATGGCGCGGTGTTCTCGGGGGCCCGAGCCGCCGCTCCACGGTGCCCGATGACCAGGAATCCGGGAGGGAAGGCCCCATCCCAGCCCTTGCGGCGGGAGCCAGAGGCCGACGTTGTGGGCATCAGGAGGTATCCGCGAAGGGGTCGAGACTGGACAAGGCGGCGGGCCCGCTCACTGAGCATAGGATCGGCAGGAGCCGCGAGCCACCTGAGCGAACGCTGGCGGGGCCGTCCCGGCGGTCCGGGGCCCACCGTGGCGCCGGCCCCCGTCGAGCCTTGCCTCCAGGGCAGCCCCGTCTAGCCTTGCCTCTAGGGGAGCATCGCCCGATACTCCATTTCCTTGTCCTTGCGGCCCCACGCCGCGTAGAGATCGATCATTCTCCGGATGCCGGTGATGGTCCGGGGATCGTGGCGGCCGAAGGCGGCGTCGAGGGCCCGCCAGGAGGGGTCGAGCACCCGCTCCGCTTCCGGATGGCGGCCTTGCTTGGCCAGACAGGTCCCGAGGTTCATCCGGGCCAGAGCAATGCGCCAATCCCCGTCCGGGTAGTGCTCCTCGAGACCGTCGAGGGACGACTTGAGCAGGCTCACCGCCTCGTCCATCTCACCGGTGTGAAACCGACAGGCGGCCAGATTGTTCAGGGTGAGGAGAGTCGCAGGATCGTCGTCTCCGAGGCTTCGACGTCGGGACTCCAGAACCTTTTCATAGGCTTGCGCGGCCTCTCGATGGCGGCCTTCCTCGACGAGGATGGAGCCCAGGAGGTTCAGCGACACGACGCGAAGGTTTGCGCTGACTTCGTCGCGACCACTTCCCGCCGCCATGAGGGCGTTCCGCGCGATGCGCTCGGCGGCGGTGTGCTCACCGAGAGTCCTGAGCACGAGAGCCTGAAGGTTCTGGACCTCGATGGTCTCCACGTTGCTGCTTCCCAGAACCTTGCGGCAGTCCGCGACGAGGTTGCCGAGGCCGGCCTTTGCCTTCTGGAACTCACCCCGTCGCAGCGAAACCGAGGCCAGAGCGGCACGGACCCGGAGGAGGGAGGGGTGGTCGTAGCTCAGTCGATCCAGGAGCCCGGCCTGGGCACGGTTGAGAATGCGGTCGGCCTCGTCGAGATCTCCGGAAAGCGACAGCAGCCAGCCGAGTTGAACGAGAGCGCGCAGGGTCAGGAGGTCATCCCGGCCCACGGTCCGTTCGCGGCTCTCCAGAACGCGGCGGAGGATGAGCTCGGCTTGTTTCACCGCATCGCACTCCTGGAGGACCTTGGCCAGGTCCTCGAGAGCCGAAAGTGTGCGGTGGTGATCGGGGCCCTCGATCTGCTCATGCAGCTCGGCCGCCTCTCGCAGGATCTCCTCCGCGCGGATCAGGTCGCCGTCGTCGAGGAGTCGGAAAGCAAGGTCTCGTCGTGCCACATCGGTCCAGCGGTGGATCGGCCCCACGGTCCGGGTGGCGTCGGCCACCGCGCGGGTCAGGATGTCGAATTGCTCTTCACCGTCCGCACGAGATGCTTCGAGCCGGGCCAGCACGACGTTCAGGCCGGCGATGCACCCCACGGCCGCCGCACTGGCTCCGGAAACCCGGCCCAGGGCGATAGTGGCATGAGCTTCGGCATCCGCGGTGTCCCCGTGCTCGAGGAGCAGATGACAGCGAATTGCCTGGACGGCCAGGAAAGCATCGGTGGCATCGGGACCCTGATCCTCGCGAACCTGGACGAGGGCTCTCTCGGCCTCTGCCCGGGCCTCGGCAGGCTTGCCCGCATCGCTCTGGGCCAGGGCCAGACGGGCCCTGGCGACGCCGATGACCGCCGGGGTCTCACCCGATTTTTCCACGGAGTCGAGCACCCGGGCGCGGAACCCCACTGCCGCGAGCAGGCGTCCCCGACTGGAAGCGATGTCGGCCAGAGAGCGCAGGGTCGGACAGGTCTGATCGGAGGGATCCTTGCGCTCCTCCTGGAAGGCGAGGAGCTTCTCGAGGACGGACTCGGATTCGACGAGGCGCCCCTCGAGCTCGAGAACCCGGGCCAGGGTCGGCATCGCCTCCCGCACGCCAGCAAACTCCTCGTCGGAAAGGGACACGACCTCCTGGAAGCCGAGATCCTGTCCCGAGACCGGACCGAGGAGCTCGGTCGCTCGAGACAGGAGCGCCTGCCGCTCCAAACCGGGCTCCGTGTCTCGGGCGCGCTGCAGGAGGGCGGCGGCCAGATCGGTCGTGCAGCTCCTGACGTGGGAGGGTCTGGCGTCGCTTTCCGTCAGGAGGGTGCACGCTCGCTCCAGCTCGGCTGTCGCCGCAGCCAGAGCGCGCTGGTTCATCAAGGCCCGGCCGACATGGTGCCGGAGCGAGGCCTCGATGTCGGGAGAGAGGCCGCCGGCGAGAAGGTCCGACTGGACGCGGGCGATGTCCACAGCCAGCGATCCATCCGGGGGACCGGAAATCCTCGCCAGGAGCGATTCGAGGAGCGCGGAGACTCTCCAGGAGGTGGCCAGGTCTCGTTCGAGATCGGCAATTCTCTGGTGCCCCGCCGCCACCTCTTCCTCTCCCCGCAGCAGCTTGCTGTGCTCGGAGAGCAGCTGCGAATCAAGATCCTGCCCTCGTCTCTCGGCCAGCGCAGCACGGTCTTCGGCAGCGCGCTTGCCGATCCGAACCCCTTGATGAATCCAGACGCCGGCCGCGATCGCGGAGACTGCCAGGAGAAGAGTCACGACGACCAGTGCCGCCGCGGCCGGTCGGTGCTTGCGGAAAGCACGAACCTTCTCGGTGAAGTTTGCGCGTCTCCCCGGGACGATGTCGCCGGCGAGGTGGGTCTCCAGGTCATCGATGAGCTCGGACACCGTGGAGTAGCGACGCCGTGGATCCCGTTCACGGGCATGGCTCACCACCCAGTCGAGGTTTCCGCGCAAGGACTTCACGAGTCCCTTGAGGTCGGTGTCCCTTCTGGTGGCGGCAACCCGGTCGGCCTCGGACCGAGGATTCAAGAGCTGGCTCGGTGTCTGGAGAGGACCGGAGGCATGCGCGGCGGACTCGAATCCTCCCTGCGCTTCGATGGCCGTGCGACCGATGAGCAGGGTCTCGAGCAGAATCCCGATCGCGTAGACGTCGGCACGGATGTCCGGTCCGGTGTCGTCGTGCCTCTCGGGAGCGAGGGTGGCCCCGTGGCGATGAATGGCCCGGACGCGATCGAGCGGAAGTGCGGTGGCGGCCACGGCCAGGGGAGCATCCACGATGCGCACCACGGTCTTGCCCGGCACCTCCTCGATGCACACGCTGTTCTGTCCCAGATCGCCGTGAATGAGGCCTCGGAAGTGGAGCTGCTCCACGGCCTCGCACACCTGGAGGAAAAGGCGCAGGCGTGCCTGGATTCCCAGCTTCCGCTCGTCGCAGTGGGCCAGGAGGTGTTTCCCCGGCACGTCCTCGACAGCAATCCACAGAGAGCCGTCCTCCGCCTTGCCGAAGTCGACGAGGGAGGGGAGGGAGGGATGGCGCACTGCCCGGAGACTGCAGCGGCGAGCCTCCAGAGAGTCGAGGAGGGAGTCCGCCAGGGGGGGAGCGATGAGGTGAAGGCGGACCGTTGGCCCGGAAGTTCCCCCGAGGGGTCTCCCCTGAAGGATCTGACAGGGAGCTCCGGGGTCTCCGGAATCCTTGATCTCGAAGCTCCCGATTCTCCGCCAACCCGGTGTGGCTGCGGGAAGGGGAATGGACCTGTGAGATATCCCCTTCGCGACACGCGCCGGGTCGGAGCGCGAAGGCTCCTCCCGCATCATTCGGCTGTCTCCCATACTCTCCTCTGGAGATTACCGGTCCAGAGGCGAATCGAGACACAGTATGTCGGACGGGGTCTCGGGTGGCAAGAGGTCAATTCGGAACATTCCGGACATGTCAGGTCCGGAATCTCCGGCTCAGCCGGGTGAGGCCAGGGCTCGGGGCTCAGAAATCGTACGTCTTGCCGATCTCGACCACCCCGACCCGGGCCATGCGCAGGTCGGCGAGCTCCGAGAGGATGCGCTCACGGTACTGGGGTTTGAGGTGGAGGGCCAGAACCTTGACCTTCTTGTCGTCGAGCTTCTTCAGCTCGTCGCCGAGGGAGCGTGGGGTGAGGTGGCGGGCGGCTTCGGCCAGCCCCTCCATGTCGTTGGGGTAGGAGACGTCAATGAAGATGGCGCGCACGTTGGCCCTCTTGTTGCACTCCTTCCACAGGTCGTCCGTCTTGTAAGTGTCCGAGGAGAACACGAAGGTCGCGGCGCCGTCCTCCACCACCAGGGCCTGGGTCGGGATGATGTGGCTGGTGCGTACCGGGGTGATCGTGAGCCCTCCGGCCTTGAAGGGCTTTCCGTCCTTGATCTCGACGTACTCGAGCCCCTGCCCCTTGCCGTTGAGGAGATCGATGCGGTCGAAGCGCGGCCAGATGAGGTCGTTGAAGATGTGGGCCTTCAGACTCTTGAGGACGGTCCGTGACCCGTAAAGGCGCAGGGGCTCCTCGAGAAAGGGAAAGACTTCGGACAGGAAGAGGGGCAGGGTAGCGATGTGGTCCATGTGCTCGTGAGTGATCACCACCTCGCGCACCTTGACCTGCTGGTCGGGCGGGAGGGCCAGACCCAGGCTGCCGCCATCGATGGCCAGCACGTCATTGACCACGATGGTGGTCAGGTTCTGGAAGGTATTCGGTGCCTCGAAGTGGCTCGGAAGAAGTCGGACTCTCATGGTTCCTCGCTGAGGACCTGGCTTTCGCTCGCCGTGACCCGGATTCGTTCCGGGCCCCGGAGAGCTGGGGCGGCGACGGATCATTTCTCCACGGAAAGCTCGTACACGCGAACGGGCCTTGACCGTCCCTTGACCTTGATCTCTTCCAGAAAATGTCCCTTGCACTGGTCGGCGACCCGTTGCCAGGTCTCCTCGGAGATGGCGATTCCGGAGGCCGTCTCGTGCTTGGACAGGCGCGCAGCCACATTGACGGTGTCGCCGATGACGGCGTATTCAAGCCGGTTGCGAGGTCCGATGTTTCCGGCAATGACCGGACCCGTGTTGATGCCGATGCGCAGGGAAAAAGCCCACTCCGGGTGTTCAACCCCGAACTGGCGGGCTCGCAGCAGGAGGTCTCTGGCCGCAAGCACCCCCGCCAGCTCGTGGGACTCCACCTCGAGGGGGGCGTTGAACACGGCCAGCACGGCGTCCCCGATGTACTTGTTGACGTGGCCAAGGTGCTGGAAGATGCATTCCGCCGCCATCTCGTAGAAGTGGTGGAGGAGCTTGTGGATCCCCGTTTCGCCGAGCTGCTCCGACAGACCGACCGAGTTGCAGATGTCGGCGAAGAAGAGGGTCACTTGCTTGCGGCCCGTTTCGAGCTTCCCCGCGTTGGCCATGAGCAAGTCGATGACGGCCGGTGAATGGTACTGCCCCAGGCTGTTGCGGAGCTGCTCCTCGCGCTCGAGCCGCATCCGCAGAGCCAGCAGGTTGGCAATCCCCGTGAGGAGAGCCTGGTCCTCCTTGGTGAAGGCATACGTGTGGCTCGCGCTCTCCAGGTAGAGGGCGCCATGGGCGAAGCTGTGGTCCCACAGGGGTGCACAGAGCACGGAGCGAATGCGATCGAGGATGATGCTGTGCTTGTCCAGGAAGCGGGGATCGCTCATGGCGTCGGTGGTCAGTGTCGCCACGTGCTTGTCGATGGCCCGGCGCAGGATCGAGGTGCTGATCCCGGACGGAGCCTCCGTGGAAAACCCCTGGAGCCGGTCGTAGCAGAGCTCCAGCGTGGGTTCGCTGGCTCCTTTTCCCCGGATGAAGAGACAGCCCCGATCGGCGCGCATGACCTCGAAGATCGAGAGCATCACCACCCGGAAGAGCTGGTCGAGGGGGATGGGCTGGCAGAGCTTCTTCGAGATCTGGTACAGGGAGAAGAAGAGCTGCGGAGCTCGGGTCGAATCGGGCAACCCACCGAGGGTCGCCTCACCGGTGGTCGTGTTGACCGGAGCCCGGATGTGCAGGCTGTATTCCTCGAGGACCTTCTCGGCCTCGGCCTCGATCGCCTCTCCGAGGGCCGACTCGTCCTCGAGAAAGACCAGCTCGACCTTGCCGATCCGGATCTCGTCGGCATTGCGAAGCTCCTGCCGGGTGACCGGAGTCTCGTTGAGGAGGGTACCGTTCAGGCTCTGCAGGTCCTCCAGGATGTAGCGACCCCTCTCCCGTCGGATCCGGCAGTGCTTCCGGGACAGGAAGGGCAGATTGATGGCCAGGTCGCACTCCGGATCCCGGCCGATGAGAAAGGCCTCGGTCGCGAGGGCGACCTCCTTCTCGACGACACCTTCGTTCTTGACGACGAGTCTGGCCATGCATGACTCCCCTCGGTGGGGAAGGTCCGTCGAACCGTGGAAAGAACACTCTCGGCTCGGACCGAGTCGCGCCCCGATTCCGAGGGAAAGCCCCGCGGATGCACTGTTTTAACCTTCCTGGATACCGAGGTGAAGTGAATTGGCTCGATCGGGACCAAAACAGGTCCGCAGAGGCGCCTGCCCAGAGGATTCCCGGCGGAGGAGATTTGACGATAGTAGGCTCGACAGGCGGCGCGGTGGTGGGCTGGAAAGGGCCGCCACCTGCCTTTCTTCCGGAGGGAGGTCAGGGATTCGATGAGCGAGCGACTGGTGGTGGTGATCATGGCCGGGGGAGCAGGAACCCGGTTCTGGCCCCTCAGCACCCCCGAGCTGCCCAAGCAGTTCATGACGGCTTTCGGGGACCGATCCTTCTATCAGCAGGCGGTGGCGCGGGCCCGGACCCTCGTCCCCGAGAGCGACATTCTCGTGGTCACCAGCCGGGCCTTTCTGGGACTGGCCCGTAGCCAGGCCCCGGGGATTCCGCCGGATCAGGTCATCGGAGAGCCGGAGCGAAGGGACACGGCCCCGGCGGTGGCTCTGGCCTCGGTCCTGGCTGCTTCGCGCTGGCCCGGATGCATGACCGTGGTCATGCCGGCCGACCACGTCATCCACGGGAAAGAAGAGTTCCGGGGAACCATTGCCGTTGCCGTGGAGCGGGCCCGGGACGGAGCCCTGGTGACCCTGGGAATCCCGCCCACGCACCCGTCGACGGCCTACGGATACATCGAGCTCGAGCCCGAAGGGGCCCAGCCGGGCCAGCCGGGCCAGCACGCCCGAAAGGTCCGCCGCTTCGTGGAGAAGCCCGGCCCCGAGAAGGCCAGGGAGCTGGCGGAGGCGGGCCTGCTCTGGAACAGCGGCATCTTCGTCTGGAAGGCGGAAACGATTCTCGCGGAGATCGAGCGCCATCTCCCCGCGGTGCATGGCGCCATGGCACCCCTGGGGGCATCCTTCCCCACCGGGACCTTCGCGGCCGATCTGGCCGAGGCGTTCCGCGCCAGCCCCACCATCTCCATCGACTACGGGGTCATGGAGAAGGCTTCCGGGGTTCACTGCGTCCCCGCCACTTTTCGCTGGAGCGACGTCGGGGGGTGGAACGCCGCCCTGGACCTCCTCGCCGCGGATGATGATCACGGCAACCGGACCCGAGGGAAGGTGATCCACGATTCCTGCCACGGAAGCCTCCTGCTGTCCACCGACCCGGAGCGGACGCTCCTGTGCTCGAACCTCCGGGACCTGGTCGTGGCCAGCACCGAGGAGGGAGTGCTCGTCTGCCCCCGGGATGAGGTGGACGGGATCAAGCCTCTGGTGACCCGGGTCATGGAATCGGGAGGGCGCAGCCCACGGGTCGACCACCGCCCCTGGGGGCACTACGTGATCCTGGCCGACCTCCCGGATCACAAGGTCAAGCGGATCGTGGTGGATCCAAGGCAGCGGCTCAGCCTGCAGCGCCACCGGAAGCGGAGCGAGCACTGGCACGTGGTGTCGGGCACGGCCGTGGTGACCCGGGGCGACGAGGACATCGAGGTGAGGGCCGGCGAGTCCGTGGACATCCCTTGCGGGGCATGGCATCGTGTTCGGAACCCCGGACGGGACCGACTCGTATTCATCGAGGTCCAGCGGGGTACCTACTTCGGCGAAGACGACATCGAGAGAAGAGAGGATGACTATGGCCGAACTGAGACCGTCTGAGCGTTCCTTCCGCTTGTTCGGGCTGGCGACGGTCGTGTTCGTCCTCATCGTCGTGTCCTGCCCGTCCTGCAAGGGAGGGCCGGAGCGCGCGCCGCGCACGCCGGTCACTGGCGTCGACACGCCGCCCCGCTGAATTGACCCTGCAGTTTCACTCCATGCCCTGGAGAGGAGCCCTGACCATGACGACGAACCGTATTCTGACCCTGTCCCGGAGAATTGGGATCACGAGGTCCTTCCTGGTCCTCGGAGTCGCCGCCATGGCACTCCTCACCGGCTGCCGATCGACCCCCAGTGGTCGGGTCATGGACGAAGCAGAAGGAGACGTGGTGGGAAGCCGTTCGGCGGGCGCGGAAACCTTCAATCGTCTCATCGAGGGGTCGGCCCAGAAGCTTCTCGACCGCGAGTCCGCGCGCTACCCCGAAGGCTTCAAGCTGAGCGTGGCCGTGATGGAAGTGGAGAACGCCACCAACGAAGCGGTGGGGGATTTTCTCGAGCAGATCTTCGAGGTCCTGGACACCGTATTCGAGAAATCGGGCGCCTACGATTCCATCAGCCGCCGGTACGTCGACGCCGTCCTCCGGGACACACGATTGCGACCCAGCGACCTCGCGCTACCCCGGAACCAGAGAGCCTTCGCCTCGGCCCTCGAGACCCAGAAGATCCCGGTGACCCATCTCCTGTTTCCAAAGCTCACCAGCGGCACCACGACCTCCGGGTCCACGAAGCAGAAGGACTACATCCTGACCCTCGAGCTGCTGGACATCAAAACCGGGCGCTTTGACAAGGAATCCCAGCGTGTCCGCAAGGAGTACCAGGGCTAGCCCGGGCGGGTCGCCGCTCGTGAATAGTTCGGGCTACGGGTTTGCGCCTCGGGACAACTGCCGCCTGCCGGAGCGATTACTGGCCTTGGTACTCGCCCTCGTGAATGGGGCTCCTTCGCATGTCGACATCGCGAGCCGTTCGAGCGGGAAGCGCCGCGGTGGCTCTGTGCATCCTCCTCGTGGCCGGGTGCAAGAGCTACGACCGGCGGGTAGCGGAGGCGCGTGACGCCTACTTCGCAGGAGACTACCTCCGCTCGTCGGAGAAGTTCGAGGAGCTGGCCAGGAATGAGCCCGAAAACGGCCACCTCCTGGGGCTCGAACAGGCCTTGCCTCTCCTCGCTCTCGGACGCTTCGAGGAATCGGAGCGATTCCTTTCCATCGCCCGGGATCGCCTGGACGAATTCAAGTCCGGCTCCGGGAAGGAGTTCGTCCAGGCGGCGCTCACCGATGACGAGGGGATTGCGTACACGGGCGAGGACTACGAGAGGATCTTCGTCCGGGCCTTGCTGGCCGTGGTCAACCTCATGCGGGGCGGGGGCGATGCCATCGCCTTCGCCAACCAGGTCGACGACGAACAAGAGCGGGTCCTCCAGGTGATCCGGGCGGAAGGGGGCGATCCGGGAGCCGGCCAGCGCGTCGCGTTCGGCGCCTACCTGGCGGCGACCCTGTTCGAGGATCGAGTGCGCTTCGATCGGGCGGCCCGGCTCTACGAGCAGGCGGCGGAATGGGCACCGCAGCTGACCGCGGCGCAGCTGGGAGCTCGCCGGGCGCGGGGCGAGGATCCTCCGCTCGCCAGGGGACACGGGGTGGTCCACGTGATCGCACTCGTGGGAACGGGTCCCCGCAAGGTGGAGGTGGACGAGCCGGTGAGCTCGACGGCCCTGGTTCTGGCGCAGGCCGTCTATCGCATCGGAGCCGAGCGGACGGTGCTCCCGTCGATGGCCCCGGTCAAGATTCCCGCCGTGGTCGAAACTCGGTGCCCGGTGGATGCGGTCAGGGTCTTCGGAGAGCGAGGTCTCCTCGGGACGAGCGAGGTCGCGGCCGACGTCGCCACCATGGCGCGATCCCAGTTCGAGGCCAAGAAGGACTGGATCGTGGCGCGCGCCGTCCTTCGCCGCGTGCTCAAGCTGGCGATCGTCGAGGCGGGGACTCATGTCGCGGCCCGTCAGGACAACTCCACCGCGGGATTCGGGGTGGACATCCTGGCCACCCTGCTGAGCTGGCTCTGGACGGGAACGGAAACGGCCGACACCCGCTGCTGGTCCTGTCTCCCGGCCACTCTTCAGGTGCTCCGACTGGAGCTCCCTGCCGGAGAGCACGCACTCGAGATCGTTCCGAGCCGCGGGGGTCGAGAGCTGGATACGGGAACGAAGGTCGTGGTCTCGGTGAGGGACGGCTACGCGACGTACGTACTCGCGGTGGCCAGCGGCACGTTCCCTCCCGCGGTACAGATCGAGGGTGGGGCCCCCTCGCCCCGGGACGGATCCACGCTTCCGGATCCGTCCCCGGCGTCGCCATGATGCAGACGCTCGAGGGCGGGCCCTGCAATGAGGAAGCTCTCCAGGAGAGAATCATGGACAGAACGACGAATTGCCGGAAACCCTTCGCGGCGCTCCTCGTGGCATCGGCCCTGCTGGCCTTGCTGGTGTCGTGTCGTAGCCCTCACCTGAGGATCGACACCGATCCCAATCCGGCTCGCCTGACGCTTCTCGACGAGAACATGGAGTTTGCCACCCCGTGTGATCTCAGGGTCTCTCCCGGGACCCGGATCCGCGTGGAGAGAGAAGGGTATCTCCCCTTCGAGGGGAGGATCGACGAGCTTCCCCGGGTCGGAAAGGATTCTTACAAGGCCGTTCTCCGGCCGCGGTGAGAGCGGACGACCACCATCCGCGAGCGTGCGTGATCGACGTGGTCGGGTTGACCGCGTCTCTTCTTGGCGACCATACGCCCGATCTGTCTGCATTGCGACGGTGCGGTGGTCTCCTCCATCTCGACGGGGTCCTTCCCGCGGTGACCTGTCCGGCGCAGGCCAGCCTCCTCACGGGCCTCGGTCCGGAGCATCACGGCGTCGTGGCCAACGGCTGGCTCCACCGGGATACAGGAGAGGTTCGCTTCTGGAATCAGTCCCGGCGTCTCGTCCAGGCCGAGATGGTGTACGACTCGGCCCGACGCGTGGCACGGAGCCAGGGGCGTCCCTTCACCTGCGCCAAGCTCTTCTTCTGGTTCAACCAGGGCGCCGACGTCGACTTCTCGGTGACCCCCAAGCCTCACTACGGCTGTGATGGGGCGAAAGCCTTCGACGTCCTCATCGAGCCGGCAGAGCTCGACCGGAGGGTGAGGCGCGAGCTGGGACCCTTTCCCTTCGCTTCGTTCTGGGGACCTCTGGCCGGGCTCCGCTCCTCGGACTGGATCTCGCGGTGCGCCGAGCTCGTGCTGACGGAGGTTCGCCCTCACCTCACTCTGGTCTATCTTCCCCATCTCGACTACGACCTGCAGCGGTACGGTCCCTCGGATCCACGAACGCGCGATCGGGCCACCGAGGTGGACGGTTGCGCGGGCCGCGTCATCGAGGCCGCCCGCCGCTCCGGCGCGACGCCGGTCGTCCTGTCGGAGTACGGGATCACCGACGTGAGCCGGGCCGTCTTGCCCAACCGGAGGCTCCGGGAGAGTGGCTGGCTTTCCGTTCGCAAGGGTCCCTTCGGTGAGCACATCGACGTCTTCGGCTCCCGGGCCTTCGCGGTGGTGGACCATCAGCTCGCCCACGTGTATGTGCGCGAAGCCAAGGACCAACCCGCGGTGCGCTCTCTTCTCGAAGGGGTCGAAGGCGTGGGGAGGGTGCTGGAGGGAGCGGAGCGAAGGCAGGCGGGCCTCGACCATCCCCGGGCGGGCGAGCTCGTGCTGCTGGCTCGCGAGGACTCCTGGTTCGCGTATCCCTACTGGCTCGAGGACTCCGAGGCCCCGGACTTCGCCCGTACCGTCGACATTCACCGCAAACCCGGCTACGACCCCTGCGAGCTCCTCTTCGATCCCGCGCGCCGCTTTCCGAGGCTTCATGTGGCCCGCCGCCTTCTCGGGAAAAAGCTCGGATTCCGGAACCGGCTGGACGTGATCCCTCTGGACCCGGCTCTCATCCGGGGAAGCCACGGCCTCGTCACCCGGGGCCAGGAGAGCCCCGTCCTTCTCTCGGAGGCCCCCTCCTCCTTCGGAGCCTCTCCCCTCCCGATGACGGCGGTGAGGAGCGGCCTTCTGGGGCTCCTGGGTCTGGCCGAAGGGGAGTGACATTGCTTGCCCGCGGCCCGTTTTTCGCTCCAAGCCCCTGTTGGAGAAGGGGCTGGGGCGCTGATAGGATGGACGGGGGCTCGCCAGGACAGCCAGGCGAGCGAGGGGACCAGGGGATTGGAAGAAGGAGGGGTCATGAGGGGTGTCCGGGTACGCAGGAGCGGGGACGCGGCCAGGCCGACTTTTCTCGTTCTGATTCTCGCTCTGACGGCATCGACCCCCTCCTCGGCGCAGGAGGGCCCGGCGCCGGTCCTTCTGCGTGACAAGCTCACCGGGCGGATCCAGAGGCTCGTACCTCAGGAAAAGGAGCTGATGGTCCGCTTCGCCCCCGGGATCGGGGTCGACGAGGCTCGCGCCGTCACGGACTCCCTCGGTCTGCGAGAAGCCCGGGGGTTCGACCCGCGGTACGGGTTCGGGGTCTACTCGCTCTTCTCGTCGGAATCCCTCCGGGGGGTCGCCGCCAGCCTCGTCAGCCAGCCGGACGTGATCGATGCACACCACCCGCTGGTGGATCCGGAGGGATTCACCCGCTACTTCCTTCCCGACGAGCTGACGGTGCAGTTCCGGGACGGGATCAGTTACCCCTCGATGATGGCGGTCGTCCGGGAGGGGCAGAGCCATGTCGTGCGTCGGCAGTGGACCCCGGGCTACTTCACGATCGCGGTGCCCGAGGGAAGCAGCGTGTTCGAGGCCATCGATGCGTTCAACGCCCGCGACGAGGTGCTGTTCGCCGAACCGTCCTACTTCGGGTACGACGATGCCCTCGGCGGAACGGATCCGCTCTTTCCCCAGCAGTGGCACCTGCAGAATACGGGACAGCAGCAAGCATGGACTCCGGGAGCCGACATGAACGTTCCCGGGGCCTGGGCCGTCACCCAGGGCGACCCCGGAGTCGTGATCGCGATCATCGACACCGGCGTCGATCTCGGACACCCGGACCTGGTCGCCAACATCCTTCCCCGGAACGGTGAGGACTGGAACTTCGCCAGCTCCACCGATGACTCTCCCGACGATGTCGGGAACCATGGAACCGCGTGCAGTGGCATCGCCGCCGCGGCGGCCGAAAACGGGCTCGGGGTCTCCGGCGTGGCCCCCGGATGCCGACTTCTCCCCCTGAAGGTGGACCTCACCTCGGGGGCCAATGCCAACCGGGCCGATGCCATCAACTACGCGGTCAGCCGACGGCCCGAATTCTCGGCCCTGGTCATGAGCATGAGCTGGCGCATGTCGAGCGGCGACTTCACCGCCGTTCGCCTGGCCCTGGAAAACGCGTGGGCCCAGGACTGCATCATCCTTGCCGCCTCCGGCAACGACAATGGCGCCGTCAGCTATCCCGCCCGCTACCCGGAAGTGATCGCGGTAGGGGCCACCAGCCCCTGCGACCAGAGGAAAAGCCCCACCAGCTGTGACGGGGAAACCTTCTGGGGGAGCAACTTCGGCCCCGAGCTGGAGATCGTGGCTCCGGGGGTCAAGATCGTGACCACCGATCGAGTGGGGGCCGCCGGGTACGACGGCAGCGACTACACGTTCGCGTTCAACGGTACCTCGTCGGCCACTCCCGGTGCCGCCGGCGTGGCGGCATTGATCTGCTCCGCGAACCCCTCGCTCACCAACCAGCAGGTACGGACCTTTCTCCAGATCTCGGCCCGTGACGAGGTCGGGGAGCCGGTCGAGGACACGCCGGGGTTCGACGTCTACATGGGGTACGGTCGAGTCGACGCGCTCCAGGCCGTGCTGCTCGCCTCCGGAATGCCCTTTGTACGGGCGGAGGCCCTCCGCCTGAAGGACCGCCGCTTCGGCAATGACAACGGCGGGCTCGATCCCGGCGAGTACGGGACGATCGACCTCGAGCTGGCCAGCCTCGGTACCGCGACCGCCACCGATGTGACGGCTTCGATCTCCTCCGATCGTCCCGATATTCTTGCCTTCTTCCACTCCCGGTCCGAGGTCGGAGACGTGGCGGGTGGCGCGAGCCCGGTGGCACGTCGCGCCTTCTCGTTCATTCTCGACCCATCCGCCCCGTGCGGGGATACGGTGAAGATCACGGTGCGCGTGGAGCACACGCTGGGTAGCTCGGAAAGCTCCTTCTGTCTGCCCCTCGGATCGCTGGCGCTCTCCTTTCGCGACGACGGCGAGTCCGGTCCCGGAAACTTCGTGACCGAGTCGCCCACCGGCAATGGTGACTGGACGCTCCTGCCCTTCGCGGCCGCGCACAGTCCCACCATGTCCTGGTTCTCGACCGACGCACCCGTGATCAAGGATGACGTTCTCGCCCTCGGGGAGAGGGTCCTCGGATCTGCAGAGACGCTCTCCTTCTGGCACCTCTACGATACCGAGAGCACTTTCGACGGCGGTGTGATCGAGATCTCGACCGATGGAGGGAGCTCGTGGAACGACCTCGGACCCTTCATCACCCGGGGGGGGTACAACTCGGTGCTCTCCGGCTCCTTCGGAAACCCACTGGGAGGACGAATGGCCTGGAGCGGAGTCTCCGGAGTCACCATGAGCGAGGTGCTGGTCGATCTGTCGAGCTTCGGCGGCCAGAGCGTGAGCATTCGCTGGAGGCTCGGCTGCGACTCATCCGTGGCGGCGCTGGGATGGTCCGTGGATGATGTCTCCTTCCTGAGCCCGGACTGCGAGGTCAGGACGTCGATCGTTCACGTGGCGGTAACCGCCGCTCCTCTCGTGGTGAGCTCGGGCGACGAGCTCGTCCTCGGCATCGACCTCACGAGCACGAGCCCTCAGCCGACCACCGTCCGCCTCAAGCTCACCTTCCTCCTCCCGGACCAGGTCACCCATCGCGGTGCCCTGCGCACGGTCCAGGCCGTGGTTCCGGCCCTCGGAACCGTCCACGAGGAGTTCCGCCTCCAGATGGCCGATCCGCTTCCCAATGCGCTCGTGGGGGAAGTGCTGGCTCTGGTCCGCGTGGTCGATGTCGCCACCGGAGACCTCCTGTCGGTGGATGCGGTACGGTTTACCGGGATGCCGTGAGCTAGCCTAGTACAGCCGCAGCTCGAGCTCGGGGAGGAGCTGGTAGCGCCCCTGCGTCTCACGCAACCGGCCACCCACGGTCATACGCAAGGGGGCGAGCCTTCCCTGGCGCAGGAAGGCGCGCAGCACGCGAGCGGCCATGAGCCGAACGGGAGGAGGGGCCCCCGGGATGGTCTCGAGGAGGGCTTTCGCGAGCTGGCCCGCGGCGATGCCGACGTGAGCGCAGGCCACGTGGATCCGGTCCCGACCGACGAGCCCCGCGAAGCTGCCATCGATCCGGGCGCCGCTCTCCCGGAGACGCGTCAGGCCATCGGCCAGATCCACGATCCCGTGCTGGACTGCCTCGAGGGAGACCGAGCGGCCGGGAAACATGATGGAGCGAAGGACGCGAAACGCGAGGGGGCGCAAGGTCAGTACGGGAAGGACGGGGGGCAGGACCAGGGTGAGCCCGACACCGGCGGCGAGGAGTCGGTGGCCGATGGCAAGAACGGCCTGCTGGATCTCGGCCGCGGCGGCGCCGTGAAGGAGGTCGTTGCCGGCATCGAGCAGAATGGCCGCGGCGGGACCTTTGGCACGACGGATCTCGCCCAGGAAGTCCTCGAGAATTCCACACTCGAGGAGAGGCGGATAGCGGCGCCGGAGGTATCCTCCCTCGCGACAGTATCCCCGCCCGGGCCCCTTGGCGGCAAAGACCGTCGTGGTCCGTCCGGCCTGGCAAATGGCGAGTGTCTCGATCACTCCGGGAAGGAGAAAGGCGAGGTTGCTCGCTCCGAGCAGGAGAAAGCGACAAGGCGGTTCCGCCTCCCGAGGATCCATGATTCCGCTGCGCGACACCGCGAAGAGCCGGTTTTTTCCCGCCGTCACGCTCGCCATCATCGTGGCCAACGTGATGATGTTCCTCTACGAGACCTCCCTGTCATCGGAGGGTCTCCAGAATCTCATCCTCACCCGCGCCTTGATCCCCGCCAGGCTCTGGTACGCGGAGCTCTCCGGGGGACAGAGGTTGGAGGCCTACCTGTCCATCCCCACCTCCATGTTCCTGCACGGTGGCTGGCTGCACGTGCTGGGCAACATGTGGATGCTCTGGATCTTCGGAGACAACGTCGAGGACCGGCTCGGGCGGGGGAGGTTCCTCGTCACGTACTTTCTGTGGGGAGCCCTGGCCGCGGGCGCCCACGTGGCCATCGATCCTCGGTCGGAGATTCCCACGCTGGGAGCCAGCGGAGCGGTGGCCGGGGTGCTCGGAGCCTACTTCGTGTTCTTCCCCCGTTCGCGGGTGCTCACCCTGATCCCGCTGTTCATCTTGATCTATTTCGTGGAGGTGCCCGCGGCCATCTTCCTGGGTATCTGGTTTCTCGTCGAGCTCGCTCGCGGATCGGGAGTCCTGTTCGGTGGCTCCGCGTCGCAGATCGCGTTCTTTGCACATATCGGTGGCTTTGTGTCGGGCGTGGCCACGGCCTGGCTCTGGAAGCACAGGCCCGGATGACGCGCCGTCCGGTGCGGAGCCCCACGATCAGCTGTTCTTGGCTCCCAGCCCGAGCAGGAACTCGGCGTTGGTCTTGGTCTTCTTCATCTTGTCGGTAAGAAGCTCCATGGCCTCCACGGGGTTCATCTCGTTGAGGACCTTGCGCAGGAGCCAGACCAGCTTGAGCTCGTCTTTGGCGAGGATGAGCTCCTCCTTGCGGGTGCCGGATCGGTTGATGTCGATGGCGGGCCAGATGCGCTTGTCGGAGATGCGCCGATCGAGGTGGAGCTCCATGTTGCCAGTGCCCTTGAACTCCTCGAAGATGACCTCGTCCATGCGGCTTCCCGTGTCGATGAGGGCAGTGGCGAGGATGGTGAGGCTGCCCCCTTCCTCGATGTTGCGCGCGGCACCGAAGAAGCGCTTGGGCTTCTGGAGGGCACTGGCGTCCATACCTCCCGAGAGGATCTTGCCGCTGTGGGGGACCTCGCTGTTGTAGGCCCGGCCAAGGCGCGTGATGGAGTCGAGAAGGATCACCACGTCACGGCCGTACTCGACCATGCGCTTGGCCTTCTCCGTCACCATCTCGGCCACCTGGATGTGGCGAGACGAGGGTTCGTCGAAGGTGGAGCTGATGACCTCGCCGCGCACCGACCTCTGCATGTCGGTGACCTCTTCGGGTCTCTCGTCGATGAGGAGAACGATGAGGTCGACGTCGGGATGGTTGGTGCTGATGGAGTTGGCGAGCTTCTGGAGGAGGATCGTCTTGCCGGTGCGGGGGGGAGCCACGATGAGACCCCGCTGGCCCATGCCGATGGGGGTCACGATGTCCATGATCCGCATCTCGATCTCTTCGGCCGTCGTCTCGAGAAGGAGCCGTTTCTCGGGATAGAGCGGGGTGAGATCGTCGAAGACGATCTTGCCCATCTGCTTGTCCGGCTCCTCGTAGTTGATGGCCTCGACCTTGAGGAGGGCGAAGTACTTCTCACCTTCCTTGGGGGGGCGAATCTGGCCGGAGACCATCCCGCCCGTTCGGAGCCCGAACCGACGGACCTGGGACGGGGAGACGTAGATGTCGTCGGGGCAGGGCAGGTAGTTGTAGTCGGGGGATCTCAGGAAGCCGTAGCCGTCAGGCAGGACCTCGAGCACGCCCTCACCGTACATGAGGCCGCTGGTGTTGATCCTGTCCTTGAGGATCTTGAAAATGAGCTCTTGCTTCTTGAGGCCCGAGTACTCCTCGATGCCCTCGCGCCGCGCGGTCTCGATGAGCTCGATGGTGGTCATCTTCTGGAGCTCGGAGAGCTGCAGCTTGTCGCGCTTGACCGCCTCGTATCGTGCATCGTTATCTCCCGCCCTGAGGAGCTCGGTACCCCCTCCGACCTGCTCGGCCTTCTGCTCGGCCAGGCGGGCGTCGCGCTCGAGCTCTTCGTCGGAGGGAAAATCAGCGGGAGAATAGTCGCGGTTCTCCGGAACGGGCTTGCCGCGAGGAGACGTCTTGCGACGATTCTTGAGTCCGGTCTTGCCTTTGGGGGTCATGAGCTGTTCACTCCTGATTGCGAGGCGGCGCCCGAGGAGGCGCCCGAAGAGGCGCCACGGAACGCGGGTTGCGGGTGCTCGTGGTACTTGGGGGGGACTTCTACTGCGGCCGGTCACAATCGGATGACTGCCGAGGATGGCAACCGTTGCGTGCCGCTGTTGCCCGTCATAGCACAGGCAGGAGGTCGGGTCAAGAGCTCGCGAGGGCTTGATGAGGCTTCCATCAGAGCCCCGTTTTTTGCCCCGGGGGGCTTGATCTGGCTCGCCCGAAGAGTATGTTCTCGTGCTCGACGTTCCGGCCCGGGTGGCGGAATTGGCAGACGCGCAAGATTGAGGGTCTTGTGGCCTTTATAGGCCATGGGGGTTCAAGTCCCCCCCCGGGCATTCCAGAACGTCGATGGCGCCCCCTCCGGATCTCACGACGATTCTCCCCCTGCGCTTTCCCAGGCCTCCGGCGTAGGAGCCCTCCTTGCGCTCGAAGAGATCCTCGCCGGGAAGCTCCACGTTGACGCTGCCCACCTTCGTCACGAGATCGAGCTCCGAATCGAGGCCCCGGGGAAGGAAGAGTCTCACCGTCCCGAACGAGGTGCGGAGCTCCCAGTCGACATCGTCGCCGGGATGCGTGGAGGGAGGGTATCCCGAGGACGCAACGGTGACGCTGCCCGAGCCCGTGGTGGCGCGGACCTTCTCGAGCTGTCCCTGGATCGAGAGCGGTCCGGTGGCAAGGGCCATCTCCACGTTGCCCCGGAAACCCTGCACGTCGACGCTGCCGGCCGCCGAGGTGCCTTCCAGAGTGCCCGTTCCCCGGGTGACGAGGATCGGCCCTGTGCCGCTCTTGAGCCCGACGCGGCCGCCTTCCAGCCGGCTGATGTGAACGGCGCCCTTTGCCGTCTCGATGCGACCGTCGCCGGCGCAACCGGCGACCTTGATCTCTCCCGACTCCGTCTGCAGCCTCCAGCTTCCCGAGGGCAGATCGACGAGGACGATCTCGCCGGTATCGGTGGTCAGGTCGAGGTTGCCTCGGCATTCGGTGGCCCGGATGGATCCACCGCGGGCCTTGGCCAGGATCTCCTCTCCGACCACCTGCACCAGGTCCACGCTCCCATCGCCGGCCGTCACCTCCACGCGCTCGACCGACGATGACTGGAGACGGGTGTTGCCTTTCCAGGAGTAGGCCTTGAACACGCCTCCCTGGATGCGCGAGGCCACCACGGCGCCTTCACGCAGCGCCACGATGAGGTTGCCGTGGACCCCGGCCACTTGCACGTCGCCGGTGTCCCCCGAGACGAGGGTCGGACCCACCGGCCCCTGCACGGTCACTGCGCCCATGCGGGACTGGAGGCTCAGAGGCGTACCCTCCGGGACGGTCACGTGGAGGTAGACCTCGTAGGGGGGCGGGAAGTCCTCCTCGCAGCCGGTCCGGACCACCAGCGTGTCGTACTCGGTATCCACGCGGACGTGGATCCGATCGAGGACCTCGTTGGCCTGGTCCCTCCCGGAGGCAAAAACCACCACCTCTGCCAGCAGTTCGAGGCGCTGCGCCTTGTGGGTGCTCACCCGGATGACCCCGTCGAGATTCCGGATGGAGACCGCGGCCCCCGGACGCACGTCCACCTGGGCCTCGCGGGTCTCGCCGTAGGGATGGGCCGATCGCCCAGGGACCCCGGGAGAGGAAGCACAGCCGCCGAGGACGGTCAGGAGGACGACGGTGACAAGGGGGGCTGATCGAGTCATGGAATTCGCAAGCTCCTCCAAAATCAAGGGTTTCCGCACCCTCTATTCTCGGCGCGTCCCCCACCTCGCTTGAGCCGGGGACAAATCTGGCCCGGAATGAGTGCCGTGCCCGGAGCAGGCTGGGCGCCCCCGCGGTCGCCGGGTGTGGGGATCATCGGCCAATGGACAGGGTCGCCACCGGTGTGGTTCTCAGCTCGCGTCGGGACAGGAGCACGATGGCCTGGAGGTGGACGAGGGGGGGCAGGCCGGCGCGAGCCAGTCGCTCGACGGCGCTGGCCGGGATCCGGAGGTCCACCGAGCCCAGACCGTGGTCGTCGAGCGGGGAATCGGTGCCCAGCAAGGAATCGTGGAGAACGCGGACGGGGGACCCGAGCGAGACCTCGATTCCCGGAGGATCCAGGTCGGTCGACCCGGCGTGGCGTGATGCCAGGAGCAGGTAAGGGCTTCGGGGCGAGCCGCCCACGAGGGCGGTGCTGGTCCTGCCCGGAGTGAGGACGGGAGGGACCTCGAGCCAGGCCTCGTCCGTGAACAGGAACTGCCCCTGAAGGCGGGCCTCACCGTACCGGTTGGTCACCACGACGTCGGCGGCACCCACGGTGTCGGAAAGAGGGGACAGGACGGTGAGCCCGTTGTCGTCGGACTTGGCGACGATGGTTGCCGGCTCGCCCCCGATGCGGACCTCGGTTTCGGGGAATGCGAAGCCGCGCCCCGTGAGGAGCACCCGGGTCGCACGCGACGTGGGTGCAGACGAGGGCGAGATGGCGTCCACGCGGGGGATGCGGGGAACGTGGAGAAAGCCCCGGTTCGCCGCCCGGGCATGCAAGATCTCGTCGTGAGGCGTCCCGTCCAGAAGATTGCCGTTATCATCGTCGATCAGAAAGACCTCGGTGACCAGTTCGGGAATCCTCTGGTTGTTGGCCAGCAGGGTCGAGATGAAGAGCTGCTCGGCCAGCACCCGGCCCTCATCGTCGCCCAGGGACCTCATGAGCTGGGCGCGCACGTCCCAGGCAAACCCCGCCACGGTGAGGCCGATGCAATGAAAGGAATTGCACCCCACGGCGGGCCACCGCGCATCACCATCGACGCTGCGCAGAGGTGTGGTGCCCCCGCGTACGCCCACCCCGATGCCGGGCTGCCTGGAGAGGAAGCTCGCCACGATGTCGGCCATCCCCTCGGCATGGGAGGGATTCTGGAGGCCGCCGACGCGATCATCGGCGAAATGAGCGTACTCGTGATAGATGAACGTGTCGTAGGCCGTGTTCCGGCATTCCCCCCGTGCGTGATCGAAGTTGATGGAGTTCCGGACGTAGAAGCCGTTGCAGGAGTCGCCGAAGTTGACCCGGCAGATGACCTGACGATCGATCTGCCTCAGGCCTGGCACCACGGAGCGCATCCAGTCATGCACGCGGTTGGTGTGATGAAAGGCATTGATCTGGGCGAGAACGAACTCGCCGACATCGCGCCCGTTGAGGTGAAGGAGGGTGGGTACCCCCGGTGACACGAGCGTGCGGAGGGTGAGGTCTCCACCCTGGGTCACGTTGTCGACGTTGACCCAGGGGCCTTCGACCCGGACCACGACTTCCACGGGATCGGTCTCGTCGGTCTCGAGCCGGAAGGCTCCCTCGGCGTCGGTGGTGGTGGTGCGGGGGTCGCCGGCGATCTTCACGAAAGCGGAGCCGAGGGGAAGGTCGACGAGTCGCCCCTCGATCACCGGGCCCGAGGGTGCGATGGTGCCGACCAGCCTTCCCGTCACGTCCGCGGGCATCGTCTCGTCCTGCCGACGGAGAACGTCTCCGGTGCATGCGTCGACATGGAGGCGCAGGTGTCGGAGGGGATCATCTCGAGTGACCTCGATTCGCCAGGCCGTGTCACCCTCGGGCAGGATCTCCAGCGCCGGTGCCTCCAGCAAGACACCGCGCCCGTGGGAAGCACCGAGAGCGTCGAGGGTCAGCGAGATGGCTTCGAAGGCGGTGATGCGCGCGGGGCGGGCCCGGGTCGTGCGAGGCGCCATCGATCGTGCGCCAAACAGGGAGAGGACTCCCGAAACATGGATGCGAAGATCGACCTGGCTGGAAAAGACGGGAAGACCGTCCACCCGCTGGCCGAAGAGAATGATCCACAGGTCCCGGACGCGTGTGCAGTGGAGGAGGCGCAGGTCTTCGGGTCCTGCTCCCAGAAGATCGGCGTGTTCGCGAAGAAAGCGGTCGGCGGCGGCGAGGGCCGTGTCGGCATCCATGACGGGACCGGGATGAACCCTGATGCCGGGTCCGAGAGCCCTCCTGACCGTGCCGTCCGGGTTCAGCTCGGCCCACCATCGGCTCCCGTCGTCGAGGAGCAGCGAGTGGCCCGGGAACTCGACGGCACGAAGCTCCTCGGGCGTCGTGGCGGAAAGGCTCGGCGACGAGAGGACCGCCACGAGCAGGACCATCCATCGGGCTGTTCGAAGGCGAACGCTGTTCATCCTACCTGCCGTGTTCGCCTTCCTTTCCCTTTGAGTGCCATTCAATCAGCAACGGCGCACCCGGTCAAGCGGGAGCCCTGGAAGTGGCGGTGAGGTCCCGGAGAGTCCGGCGAGGAGACGCGTCCGATTGTGCCTACGGGACTTCGGTACTATAATGCACCTCGTGGCCGTGGGCGGTCGCAACAGGTATTTCACCATGCGAATCGATCTCTCCCAGAAACTCCAGATGCGCCCGGAGCTGCGCCTCGCGCCGCAGATGATCCAGGCCATCGAGATCCTTCAGCTTCCGACGATCGACCTGCGAGAGCGGATCGATCAGGAGCTCGAGTCGAATCCCGTCCTGGAGATCGACGAGCGCCCCCGCGAAAAGGAAGGCGCCGGAGACGCCCAGGCCAGCGAGGATCACCAGTCCCCTCCCACCGCGGAGGAGCTCAAGCGCGAGGAAAAATTCGACGCCGTCGATCGTTACTTCGAGGACGATCGTCCACGCCGGCGTCGTGACTCGGGCGAGCCGGACCGGAAGATGGAGGCCATGGCCAACCGCGAGGCTCGCGCGGCCACCCTGCAAGACCATCTCGCCGAACAGCTCGGCCTTCTGGAGCTCTCCGAGCGACAGAAGGAGCTCGCCACCTACGTCATCAACAGCATCGGCTCGTCGGGCTATCTCCTCTATGCCCTGTCCGAGCTGCTGGAGTCTCTCACTCCCAAGTACTCCACCGAGGAGATCAAGGCGGCCCTCGAGACCGTCCGCGCCCTCGATCCACCCGGAGTGGGTGCCCTGGACATCCAGGACTGTCTGCTCCTCCAGATCGACCGACTGGGAGTCGGGCACGACCTGGAGCGAGAGCTGGTGAGCGAGTACCTCGAGGACATCGAATACAACCGCTTCCCGAAGATCGCCAAGGCCACGGGCAAGAGCATGGACGAGATCAAGGAGGCCGTCGCCTTCATTTCCACGCTGACGCCCCGACCCGGGTCCGCGTTCGGTGGGACCGACCCCCAGTACGTCGTGCCCGACGTGGTGGTGGAGGAGATCGACGGCCGCTACGAGATTCGCCTCGAGAACAGCTACATTCCCCCCCTCCGGATCAACACTTCTTACAAGGCCCTGCCCAAGGACAGCGAGGCCTTCGAGTTCCTGCGGCGCAAGCAGGAGTCCGCGCGCTGGCTCATCGAGTCCATCCTCCAGCGCCAGAACACCCTGCAGAAGATCTGTCACGAGATCTTCGAGTACCAGAAGGAATTCCTCGACCGGGGAGCCAACTTCCTCCGCCCCCTTCGCATGCAGGAGGTCGCCGACAGCGTCGGTGTGCACATCTCCACCGTGAGCCGGGCCATCGCCGCCAAGTACGTCCAGACCCCTCGGGGCATTTTTGCCCTGCGTGCCTTCTTCTCGGGTGCCACCAAGAGCGTCGACGGGGCCGAGGGAGAGTCCCAGGAGAGCGTCCGCCAGAAGCTGGTGGAGATGATCGCCAACGAGGACAAGCGATACCCGCTCTCCGACGAGGACCTGCGGTCCAAGTTCCGCGAGCAAGGAATCGACATTGCCCGCCGCACGATCACCAAGTACAGAAAGGCGCTGAGCATCCCGTCTACCCGGCAGCGCCGGCAGTACTGAGGCCTTGGCCGCGGGGTCCTCTCTTGCTGTCCCGTCCCGGCGCTACCTCACCGAGTCGCTGGGGGCCGTGGCCGGGCTCGTCAAGCGGAGTCCCGAAGACTTCGTGGTGGAGGAGATCTCCCAGTACGCCCCCTCGGGGGAGGGGAACGAGCTCTTCCTTCGCATCGTCAAGCGGCGTCTCTCCACCTTCGCTGCCGTGCGTGCCCTGGCCCAGGGGCTCGGGATCCAGGAGAGGGAGATCGGCTACGCGGGCCTCAAGGATCGGCGGGCCGTCACCACCCAGACCGTGTCCGTCCCCGCATCCTGCGAAGATCGTCTCGGCCGGGTGAGGGTACCGGGCTTGCGCATTCTGTGGAGCCGGCGCCATCACGAACGAATCCGCGTCGGCCATCTCATCGGCAACCGGTTCCGCATCCGCCTCCGGGACACACGACCCGAGGATCGCGATCGATTCTACCGGATCCTGGAGGTCCTCCGCGACGAGGGTGTCCCGAACTTCTTCGGACGCCAGCGATTCGGATTCCGCGAGAACTCTCACATCCTCGGGCACGCCATCGTCCGGCAGGACTACGAGGCATTCCTGGCCGAGTTCCTGGGGCGACCCCACCCGGGCGAGGATGCGGCGTGTCGCCGGGCGCGAGAGCTGTGGGAGAAGGGACGCGCGGAGGAGGCACTCAAGGCCTTCCTGCCGGAATTCCCCAACGAGGCCAAGGCCCTGTCCATGTGGATCAAGACGGGGGGGGACGGTCTATTGGCCTACAACGCGATTCCTCGCAAGAACCGTCAGTTTTACGTGTCGGCCTACCAGTCGCTCCTCTTCAATGCCCTCCTCGATCAGAGGCTTCTCCGGTTGAACAGGATGGAGACTGGCGACATCGTTCTTCGCCAGGAGGGCAACGAGCTCTTCCAGATCCTGGAGCCGGCGGCCTGGGAGCCCGACCTGCGTCGCTTTGACATCAGCGTCACCGGTCCCATCTTCGGCGCCTACACCCGGCTGGCCGGAGGTGTCCCCGGCCAGCGGGAGAGAGATCTGCTGCGGCAGGAAGGAGTCGAGGCACAGGCATTCCTCGATATCCACGGCTTCATCGAGCGCGGCACGCGACGCCCGCTGCGCTTTCCCATTCGCGATCTCGAGGCCCGCTTCGGTTCTCGTGAAGCGAACCTTGTCTTCTCGCTCCCCAAGGGTTGCTATGCCACCTCGCTGCTGGACGAGTTGCAGAAGACCTGAGGCCGGTCGCCGGGACTGGCAGGGTCCCCTCCGGGGGAGCCCCGGTAATGACGGGAAGGGGAACGGGGTTTGCACTCTCGCCGTCGAGCCGGCATGGTCCGGCCCGGACCGGAAGCGACCCTCATGATTTGTTTTCCCGAGATGCGAGCGTATCCGCGGCTCGAGCGGAGCTATCCCGCCGTCTTGAAATCGGCCGACCCGAGGGAGAGGGGGCCCAGGATCGTCACCGGACGCACCCTCAACGTGTCGTCGGGGGGAATCTTCCTCGTCGATCTGTCCACCAAGGAGCTCTACGAGGGTGACCGGGTCCACCTTTCGGTCGAGGTCCGGATGGAGGAGGGGCCCTTTCCGGGCCGCTGCCTCGTCCTGGAAGGATCCGGTACCGCCACCCGGTGGCAAGAGGTTCCGGGAGCCAAAGAACTGCAGTGGGGCCTCGCCCTCCGGCTCGACGCGCCCCTCAGCATCGAGGAGACGAGTCACCCGAGCGCCCTCTGACGCGGGAGACCCGGGACGGATCGCAGGACATCTCGGGATCACACGAAATCGTAGGACGTCCCGTCGGTCTCCGTGCTGAGGTCTCCGGTCTTCTGGTAGCCGAGATCCTTGAGGATCGAAAGCACCTCTCTCCACGAAGGAAAGGGGCGCTGGTTCTTGCGCTTGAAGTCGTCGATGGCCTTGATGAACTCGAGCTCGTCTGCCGCCATGTCACCGGTAATCGTGGGAGAGGCGGCAAGGGTCTTCTTCTTCCTCTTCTTGGTGGTCTTCTTGGTGGTCTTCTTGCTCTGTCCCTTGGCACGTGGACTCTCGTGATCGGGCATGGGCCAGGCTCCTCCGGCGGAGAGATGAGGTGTGATCACGCGGGGCTCGCGTAGAACCACCCTATCGGGAGGAGGACCCCATCGGCTTGAGCTTGCTCGACCCGGCGGGGGGGGACGCGGCGCAACCGGGGAGCTCGTTTCGGATTCCGAGCATCTCCTCCAGGAGACCCGCCGTCCGGGGAGCGTGATCCAGCAGCGAGCGATCGAGAAACACGTAGAACCGCCACAGGCTCCGGTGCTTCTGCTGCAACATGCCGATCTCGGGATTGCCGAGTTCGCCCAGGGTGGTGAGGGCGGGTTCCCGGGCCCTCACCGGGACGTCGGCCTCCTTCAAGGCCATCCCGGGCGCCGGACAGTAGACGATCACCGACTCCGGAGGAGCTCCCAGCTGCCGGGCGAGCCTGCGCTCCAGCTTCTCCCTCTCTCCGGTCACGTTCACGTGGAACCGCTGCACGAGATCGGCCTGACGTTCGGCACCGATGTCCGCGCCCAGGAGGTACACGGCCCGGGGAATGCGTCGGGCCTCGAAGCTTTCCACCAGGGAGCGGATGGAGCGAACCCGGGGGTATCGGGTCCGGAGCACGTGGAGGAGAGACTCGTCACGGAGCGGGAAGAGCTCGTTCTTGGTGAGGCCGCGCTCCACGGCCAGCTCGACCGCCTTGGAGAGCAGAGCGCCGGAGGCGATCTTGGTGTGGTGGTAATAGACCCGCTCCGAGAGGGTGTAGCGCAGGCGAAGCAGGTTGACGATCTCGGAGAGGGCGTCGGGTCTCAGAAGGCCACCCTTGAGAAGGTCGAAGTGGAGCCGGCCGCCCTCGGTCCGGAAGTAGCGGAAGAGCCGGTCGTCGTATCTCTGGGACAGGCCGCAGAAGTAGGCGTCCCTCTTCAAGTAGTCGAGAAGGTCCGCACAAACCGTGTCGCGGACGACCTGGGCGGCATACGACGGCAATCCCGCCGCCTCCGGGCTTCCCGTGAGACAGGCCTGCACGGACTTCGCCTGGCCCGAGTGGCGGAGCAGCTCCCCGAGCTCGCCATCCTCGAGGAAATGGCGCCAGCGATCGGGATCCTCGTCATGGCGGGGAAAGACCCGCCGCTCGTCCTCGAGGGTGTGGCCAAACGGAATGTGGCCGATGTCGTGGAGCAGCGCCGCCACACCGATCGTCTCCCGCAGATCCCGATCCGTGGGACACCCGGCGTCTTCGAGGGCGTCGAGAATCGTCGCCGCCATGTGGAGCGTCCCCAGCGAGTGCTCGAACCGGGTGTGCTGGGCCGAGGGGTAGACGAGATAGGCGGTGCCCAGCTGTCGGATGCCCCGGAGGCGCTGGACCTCGCGGGTGTCGAGGCAGGCGATCTGGAGCGGGGACAGGAAGATGTCGCCATGGACGGGGTCGCGAATGACCTTTCCCGGGCCCCTCTGCACCTCGACCTCCCTCGGGATCGACCCGAAAAACTTCACGGTGCGCGCGTTGCCGGACTCCGTTCCGGCTAGCTCGTCACCACGGCGAGGACCCTCTCCTCGTCGGGCTTCTCGATGATGCCCTTCTCGGTCACGATGGCGGTGACATACTCGGCCGGGGTGACATCGAAGGCCGGGTTGAAGACCTTCACGCCTTCGGGGGCGACGTCCCTTCCGAAGCTCTGGCGCACCTCTTCGGGCGCCCGCTCCTCGATGGGGATCTCCGCACCGGAGGCAAGCGTCAGATCGAAGGTCGAGGTGGGAGCCACCACGTAGAACGGAAGACCGTGGTGGCGGGCGAGAACGGCCACCGAGAAGGTGCCGATCTTGTTGGCCACATCCCCGTTGCGGGCGATCCGGTCCGCCCCCACGACCACCTTGTTGATCTTGCCCAGTCGCATGGAGTGCCCGGCCATGTTGTCGGTGATGAGCGTGACGTCGATGCCGGCCTGGAGCAGCTCCCAGGCGGTGAGGCGCGAGCCCTGGAGAAGGGGGCGGGTCTCGTCGGCAAAGACCTGGAAGCGCGTCCCCGCCTCCTGGGCGCTGTAGAACAGCGACAGGGCGGTACCGTACTTGACGGTGGCCAGGCTTCCCGCGTTGCAGTGAGTGAGCACGGAGTCGCCATCGGTGATGAGGACCCTGCCGACCTCGCCGAGGCGCCGGCAGATCTCCTCGTCTTCCCGGTGGATGACGCGCGCCTGCTCGAGGAGCCCCTCCTTGATTGCCTGGACAGAAGATCCCTTCATCTCTCGTGCGTGACGGAGCATCCGGTCCACGGCCCAGGTCAGGTTCACGGCGGTGGGGCGGGCGCGGGCCACGCTGTCGGCGCTCTTCTCGAGCTCGGCGAGAAACGCCGCGGGGTCGGTCCCGGTGATGCGCCGCGCACAGAGGACGACGCCGAAGGCGCCCGCGACGCCGATGGCGGGGGCCCCGCGGACGGCCAGCACCCGAATGGCCTGGATGATCTGGTCGGGCTCCGTGCATTCAATGTGCACGAACTCGCCCGGAAGACGGGTCTGATCCACGAGCCGAGCGTGGCCGTCGAGCCCTCCCACCCACTCGAGCGTCACCGGCAACTTCATCGTGCTCCTCCCGACGGGAACTGCCGCCGGACCGTCTCGTCGGCGGCGGCGGCCTTGCGACCCAGATCCTCCTTGAACGAGACGAGGCGGGCGCGGAGGGCCTCATCGGACAGGGCCATGATCTGGGCGGCCAGGATGCCCGCATTGCGAGCGCCGGGCTTGCCGAGGGCCACCGTGGCCACGGGGGTTCCCGGGGGCATCTGCACGGTGGAGTAGAGAGCGTCGACCCCGTGCAGGTCCGAGGACGCGATGGGAATGCCGATCACGGGCAGGATGGTCTGGGCCGCGACGGCACCGGCCAGGTGCGCGGCGTGGCCCGCCGCGCAGATCAGGACCCGGACCCCACGCTCCGCGGCGCCGCGGGAGAACTCGGCCACCTTGTCCGGGGTGCGATGGGCGGACATCACGCGGGCCTCGAAGGCGATGCCGAGCTCACCGAGGATCTCCAGGCAAGGCCTCACCACTTCGAGATCGGAGTCGCTTCCCATCAGGACGGCGACCCGGGGACCGCTCTCGCTCATCGTCAATCTCCTCTTTCCTGTCCGGACCACGGCCCCTCGCCCGGGGGCAGCGAGGGCGGCCGCAGTCTAACTTACGGGAAGAGGGGTTCGAGGCGTTGCCGGGATCAACGGCCGGGAGTCGAGGGGGAGCCCGCTTCGCGCCCGAGGCCGAGGAGATGACCCAGGGACCGCACGTAGATCATTCCGTCCGAGATGGCGGGAGTGGCCATGCACACCTCACCGATGGGGTTGGACGCGAGGAGCCGGTACTCGGGGCCGGCCTCCACCACGTAGACGATACCGTCCTCGGCGGTGAAGTAGAGGCGCCCATCCGCAGCCACCGGGGAGGCCGTGTATCCGCCTCCCTTGCCCTCGGCGATGCGTTCGCGGTAGAGACGCTTCCCGGTCCTGGCGTCGTAGCAGGTGAGAACACCCTGGTTGGCCAGGGTGTAGAGGTGGTCGCCGTAGACGATGGGAGTCGGCATGTAGGTGCCACCGCGCTGCTCGCTCCAGGCCACGGCGTCACTGGAGCTCTGGCCCCCCGGGAGCGTCACGTCTCCCTGGGCGCCGACCCTGACCGCATAGATGGGCTGAACGGGCGTGTAGCCTCCCGTGAAGAAGATGAGCCCGTGGCCCGCCACCGGGGTTCCCACGGTGACCTCGGAGTTTCCCTTCAGCCACCAGAGCTCGCGGCCGGTGGAAAGATCGTAGCCGCGCACGGCCGAGCTGGAATTGGTCACGACCTGGATGCGTCCCTCGCTCACCACCACGGTGGGCGTCCCCCAGGAGGGAATCTCGTCGCGAAGGGTGCGCCAGAGCTCCTTGCCCGTGTCGACGTCGAAGGCGGCGATGAACGAACCCTCCTGGATGTCGACCTGGATCACCACCTTGCCGTCGTGAAGAACCGGTGAGCTGCCGAAGCCCCACTGGTACTCGGGGTCGTAGAACCAGCCCGAGTCGAGGACGCCGAGATCGACCTTCCACAGGGTCTTCCCCTCGGGATCGAGGCAGTAGAGTCCCTCGGATCCCAGGTTCACCACCAGATGCTTGCCGTCGGTGGCGGGGGTGCAGTTGGCATGGGTTCCCTTGAGATGGCGGCGTACCAGGGGAACTCCGCGGTGCAGCTCCCTCTCCCAGACGAGAGCCCCGCTCGCCCGGTCGTAGGCCAGGGCCATCCAGCGGTGGGGGGTATCCTCCCGGAGGGAATCGACATCCCCGTACTGGCCGTGACGGAATCGTGGCTCTTCTCCGCCCACCGCCGTGGTCAGGTAGACACGGTCTCCCCACACCACGGGACAGGAGTGGCCGAGCCCCGGCACCGTGGTCTTGAACCGGACGTTGCGCCCGGCGGGGACGTCCCAGGAAAGCGGTGGGCGCTGTCCATCGGCGTTGCCACTGGCGAAGCTGCCCCGGAACGACGGCCAGGGCGCCGCCTTCTCGACGGGCACCGAGGGCTCGGTGGGGGGGGCTTCGGGGGCGGCCACATCGGGGGTGGCTGCCGTCTCCACGCGCAGAAAGGGAAGGGTCGCGCCACCCTGGTAAAGGGTGACCCCGGGCACCTTGCCGTCCTTGACCTCGAACTCGAACTCGATGCCGGCAACCTCCACGGAGGCAAAACGGGTCGTGGTCCGGGGCTCGTAGGTGAGCTCGGGTTGATCCGTGGCGACGCCCTTCAGTGCCTCACCCTCGGGTCGGAATGTCATCTCCATGCCGATCTGGTCGTTCTTGTAGGTGCCCGCATAGAGGGCAAGGAGCTCGGCCGTGACCGCGGCCGTGTCGGGGGCCTCGACGCCGGCCTCCTCGAGGAGCCGGGCGATCTCGCTCTTCCCCTGGCTGCGGGCGGTCTTGAGGGCCCGGGAGAGGGCGTCCTTCCCCAGAGCCTCGCTGTCCAGGATGGCCCGCAGAAGCCCGGCGTGCCCCTTCTCGATGGCCACCCCGAGCACCCGGTCGTTGAAGTTTGCCCCGTGCGTGACGAGGAGCTCGAGCACGTCGGCGTGCTTGTTCGTGGTCGCCCACAGGAGCGGGCTCGCCCCGTAGAACGTGTCCACGATGTCGGTGCTGGCGCCGCTCTCGAGCAGGAGCGCGACGATCGCGGTGTAGCCCTTGTCGGCGGCGAACGAGAGGGCGGTCGCCCCGTACTCGGAGCGCACGTCGGGGTCGATGCCCTTCTCGAGGAGGCTCGTGATCGTGCCGAGATCCCCCTTGCGCGCGGCGGTGAGAAAGGCCTCGGTCTGCTCGTGCGTCGCGTGGCCCTTTTCGTCGCCGAGACAGGGAGCCGGAATCAGCAGAAGGAAGAGGATCGCGATCAGTCGGTGCATGGTGGTCTCCCGGAAATCGGGTCGAGAACTGTTTGTCGCCCAGATCATGCCTACGGCGGGTCGGCCCCGGGGTTGCGGGGCGGAGAGGGATTCTCGCATACGCGGCGTGCTTCCACCGCGAACGACCGCTACGCGCTTGGCACGCGCTACCGGGTGCGATGCAGAGACCGGAGAGGGGACGGGATCGGGAGCGGAACCGGTCGAGGCCAGGCGACGCTCTGCCGGCCAGCCCGCGCGGCAGCGGGGGCCAGGGGAGGAGCCAAGCACCGGGAATGAGGCAGGACGATGTCGCTCTCGTCAGCTACGGGGGTCAAGGGTCGGGGGAAGAACCCCATTCAACGCTGATGGAACATCTCTGTGCTCATCGTGTTTGGATTCGCGGGACACGGGTCAAGGGCACGGTCGCGGGCACCGGAGGAAGGGGAGGAACGGGCCAGGAAAGAGGCCAAGGACAAGGGCAAGCGAACAACCCCGGAGCGAGCGGTGGAAGACCGGCCGCCGTCGTTCCCGGGATCCGTCTGCGCCCACCCCCTCGAGACCTTGCCGAATCCCGCTGGCGGCGCGCTCACGGCGAGAGGTTCGCAGCGACATGACTCGTGGGTTTCGCCACGAGCCACGCCGCCAGAACCCATGCCGCTTCTGCGTGGCAAGTCGCAGCGAACCTCTCGCCGTGA